>Ga0114931_10002391_pt1 | contig 23899 bp, 19 predicted proteins | sample 2SBtaG_FD_89579 | JGI IMG/M metagenome (GOLD analysis project Ga0114931, IMG submission 89579) | Deep subsurface microbial communities from Kolumbo volcano to uncover new lineages of life (NeLLi) - 2SBTROV14_V59a metaG | ecosystem: Environmental > Aquatic > Marine > Volcanic | place: Kolumbo... | reverse complement strand
TGCGCATCGCTGCCGTGGCGTAACAACGTGCCCATTGTGTACATCTGCGCATGACAGGCACCGGCATTGCCGCCGCTTTTCTGAATCTCCTCCAGAATTGCACATGCTGCGCCCAGACCGAGTCCGCTGCCCCCGTATTCTTCCGGAATCAACACCGCCAGGTATCCGGCCTCATTTAGCGCGGCTACAAACTCGGTCGGATACTCTCTCGCCTGGTCGAGGCCGCGCCAGTAAGCGTCCGGGTATGCCTCACACAGCTTGCGTACCGCATCGCAGATGTCGCGAAACTTTTCGTTGTAGTCATCTGCAGTACTCATGTCGTTGCCTCGGTGCGGGAGTTGCCTAGTTCGTTACCAATCGATAACAGGATATCTTCTGGCGCGCCGGCCTCGGCGAGCGCTAGTACGCCGTCGATAATCTGCGTCGCCCTAGCCGTGCTGACGCCCGCATAGTCCAGAAGCTGCTCGGCTTTTCGCCGCATTTCGCTGTCATCCAGCGGTGCTTCCGGATCACCTTTGCTGTCACGCCGGGTTTCTTCGAATTGCTGGCCATCAGTCATGTGAATTGTCATGGCGGCACCCCAGTGGGCGGGATAGCGCGATGCAAATGAACCGACGCACGCTACCGATATTTTTTGCCGCAATATCGCAGTACGCTTGCGCGCCGCGTCATCGAACGAAGCGAGAGTGACTTCCCCGTCAATCAATGCGCTGGCAACACAATGCTGGATGGAAAATTTTGCCGCATAAGCTGAGTCAGGCTCCGGTCGGTTACACAGGTCTAGTGCCGCGGAATAGGTACCGATGTGGATTTCGCGGATGTCTTGCGTATTGCAATGCTTGGCAAGCGCCAATGCGGCGTCGATCGCGGCATGGGTGTGACGGCAGGAACCCTATGGTTTGATTGAAGTTCGCCGCAATTCCCAGGGCGCGTCCGTCGCCATAGTGATGGACTCGGGTGTGGCATCGGGACACGCGGCTACAAAAAAACCCTTGCGCCTTCGAGAATTTCCGGTGGACCGCTGAATCCTTCTTTCGCTAGTTCCGCCGCGATCAGGCCTGACTCGGTCGCGCGTGCTGCGTGCAGATGTTTGCTCATGGCGCCTGTCTCGAGGAATTGCCATAGCCCAGACGATTGTGTGCCGGCATTGCCCAGGGCGTCGACCATTTGTGATTTGTCGAGCGCCAGCATCGACCCGGCTGCCATAGCTGAACCGAACGGACCGCAGGTCGCCGTGTTATGCCATACCTTGTAGTGTTCCTGGCCCACTGCGATGCCAATACGACACATGGCCTCGAAACCGTGAAGCATGGCGACAATCGCGGATGTCGTGACGGCTCTGCGATACCGGGCCATGGCGAGCACTGTTGGCACTACGATGCAGCCAGGATGAGTCACCGAGGCACGGTGCAAGTCATCGGTTTCGACAATGTGCGTCAGGCCTGCAATGACGAATGCCAAGCGACCGGCGTCTCTTCCCTGGGTCCTCGCCCAACGGAGTATCTTGCGGCCGGCATTGGTGTTCGTTCCGGCATAAGCACAGGCAATCGCATCGAGCATGAACAACGCGGTTGCCCGGCGATCGGCAGCGCAAATCGGTTTCGACTTTATTTGGTCAATTAGTTGCGAGGTCAGCGACACAAGTTTGCACCGGGCAAGTTCCTGCGGTAGGTTAACAACCTAAACGTACACTGTACAGTTAGGGCGTCAGGCCCGTTCTCTGTGACGAAATGCCAAACCTGGAAAACAAGATCTGGTTCGACGGCAAGTTGGTACCGGCGACCGCTGCGCAAGTGAATGTGCTGACCCATGCCCTTCACTACGGTAGCGCGGTATTTGAGGGAGAACAGGTCTACTCGGGTCGTATCTTTAAACTTGCAGAACATACAGAACGCCTGTTCTATTCCGCCGGGCGGCTTGGGATGAAGGTAGCTTTCGACGGGCAGGCGCTGGAACGGGCAACCCGTGATGTTGTCGCGGCGAATCGCGTTGGCAACGGTTACGTACGGCCGTTGGTGTGGCGGGGATCGGAAACTATTGCAGTCTCGGCGCCGAATACAACAATCCACGTCATGATCGCGGCCTGGGACACCTTGCCGCCGTACGACAAGGAAGCATGCGCGATGGGCATTCGAATGAAGACCTCGGACTGGGTCAGACCGCCACCCAATGTGGCGCCGACCGATGCCAAGGCCGCAGGTCTTTACGTTACCTCGACCCTGGCTAAGCATGCCGCCGAGGATGCAGGTTACGACGATGCGCTGATGCTCGACTATCGTGGCCAGGTTGCGGAGGCGACTCTCGCGAATATTTTTCTCGTCATCGACCGTGCTCTGCACACGCCGATCCCGGATTGTTTTCTCAACGGAATTACGCGCCAGACCGTCATCGAGCTCGCTGACGAACTTGGTATTCCAGTTGTTGAACGTGTGGTTTTTCCACGGGACTTCGAACGTGCGACCGAAGTATTTGTTACCGGCACGGCCGCGGAGGTTACGCCGGTTCGCGAGATCGACGACTTTCGGTTTGAGTCCAGAGACGTAACTGAACTAATAATCGGTGCATTCGAATCGCTGACGGGCAAGGGTAGGGCGGTACCGGAGCCTGTGGAAACGATGAAATGAACAGCTACGCAATGCTTATTGGTGGTGGCCTGGTCAAGGCGGATTCGTCTTTCGATATTATTAACCCGGCGACGGAAATGCCATTTGCAAAGGCGCCTGAGGCTACACGTGAGCAGCTCGATCAGGCCGTTGCCGCGGCAGCGGATGCATTTCCTGGTTGGGCCGCACTTGACGTTGAACGCCGCCGCGATTGTCTTTTGTCGCTCGCCGGCATCCTGAAGGACAAGGTGAATGACCTTGCGGTGGTGTTGACCAATGAGCAGGGCAAGAGCCTTGCAGATGCGAAAGGTGAAATTCTCGGCGCTGCGCAGTATCTCAAAGCGATCACGTCGATTGATTTATCGATGCTCTCGAAACGGCAGGATGCGAATGCCCGGGTCGAGCTTCGCCGTAAGCCGCTTGGTGTGGTTGGGGCAATTACGCCGTGGAATTATCCGCTTCTGCTGGCGGTCTGGAAACTATCGCAGGCGCTGTTGGTCGGCAATACTGTCGTCGTGAAACCTTCTCCCTATACCCCTTTGACAACGCTGATGCTTGGCACACTGGCCAAAGATTTGTTTCCGGCCGGCGTTATCAATGTGCTGTCGGGTGGCGACGATCTCGGCGCATGGATCACATCGCATGAGGATATTCGCAAGATTTCATTTACGGGTTCCTGCCCGACGGGTAAGAAAATAATGCAAAGCGCTGCGGCCAACTTGAAGCGAGTCACACTCGAGCTAGGTGGAAACGACGCGGGTATCGTTCTCGATGACATCAATCCGGCCCAGGTGGCAAACGACATATTCTGGTCGGCCTTCGTTAACAACGGCCAGGTCTGTGCGGCGCTCAAACGTCTCTATGTCCACGAGGATGTCTACGAGGAACTATGTTCTGAGCTGGTCACGATCGCGGAGTCGGTCGTAACAGGTGACGGCAAGAACAAAGACGTACAGCTGGGTCCCGTACAAAATGCCATGCAGTTCGACAGGGTTTGCGAATTGGTTGACGACGCGCGCGAACACGGTGCGCGCGTTTTGACCGGGGGCGAACCGATGGACAGGGCAGGATATTTCTATCCAGTGACCCTGGTCACGGATGTTGAGGAGGGCGTTCGGCTCGTGGATGAGGAGCCTTTTGGCCCCGTGCTACCGATCTTGAAATACAAAGATATCGACGAGGCACTACGGCGGGCAAACGATTCGCCGTTTGGGCTGGGAGAATCCGTGTGGTCAGGAGACACAGACCGGGCGATTGAGGTTGCGTCACGTCTCGACTGCGGAACTGCCTGGGTAAACCAGCATTGCCAGATCTGGCCGACTCTGCCTTTCGGTGGCGTCAAGGAATCCGGAATAGGTGTTGAGAATTCCGAGTACGGTCTCGAAGAATTCACCAGTATGCAGGTAATCAACGCGGTAGCGGCATCAACCGCATAGAACGCAGACCGACGTGTCTCTGACCGTGTTCATTCAACGCTACTGTTTGTAGACAACGCCACCTTTCATGACGAATTGAACGTCTTCGAGCACGCGAATATCGTCCAGCGGATTGTTGCGTACCGCGATGATGTCGGCATACCGGCCTGCCTCAATCGCACCCACGTCACCCGGCCAGCCGATGAGTTCTGCTGCATCAACCGTTGCCGCCTGAATCGCTTCCATGGGCGTCATTCCATACTGGACCATGTAGGCGAATTGCCTGGCGTTGTTCCCGTGTGGGTAGACGCCAGCGTCGGTGCCAAAAGCGATTCGCACACCAGCATCGTGCGCTTTGCGAAAATTGTCACGCTGTACTTGCCCAACCTGGCGTTCTTTGGCGAGTGACTCCGGAAGAAACCCCGCAGACTCACCCATCTCGAGAATGTAGGTACTGACATAAACGTCCATTACGAGGAACGTGTCATTCGCCTGTGCCATGCGGATTCCCTTATCATCAATCATGCTCGCATGCTCAACCGAGTCCACACCTGCCGCTATTGCCGACCTGATGCCTTCGGCGCCGTGCGCATGAGCTGCAACCTTGCGGCTCCGCCGATGCGACTCATCGACGATCGCTGTCATTTCCTCGAGCGTATATTGTTGCGCGCCCACCGATGTACCTTTGGACGCAACACCGCCCGTCGCACAGAACTTGGTCACGTCGGCACCATACTTGATGTTCTCCCGAACCTTCTTGCGAACTTCCCATGGCCCATCCGCCACGCCAGGCGCGCGAAATTGATACATTGGGGGCAAAAGGTTGTTGTCACAATGGCCACCCGTTATGCCCAACGGTGCACCGGCTGCGCGCATTCTCGGACCCGGGACATCGCCATCATTAATCGCGTCACGCAAGGCGACCGCAACATAGTTGTCGGCGCCAAGATCACGCACCGAGGTGAATCCCGCATAGAGCGTGCGACGCGCATTAGCAGCCCCGTACAATGCGTTTCGCGGCACTGATGCCGCGAGACTGGCATAGCCATTTGCATAGGCGTTGGCGGCAAGGTGCACGTGCATATCGATAAGTCCGGGGAGTACCGTTTCGTTGCGTAGGTTGATTACCGTGGCGTCCTCCGGAATATCGATCGCCGATGAATTGTCGATGCGTTCGATGCGCTTTCCATTGACAATAATTGTCTGATTCTTCAACAAACGACCGTCGACGACGTCGACGACTTGTCCCGCCTGGATATAGGTCTTTTCCTGCGCATAGGTGGCCCCGGTGAACATGAGGCATAGTGCAGAACCAACAATAAGTATTTTCTTGATCATCAATTTCTCCAGGCTATCGGTATTCGGGATTCGGGGCGGAACAAAGCCGCCCGACAACTGGGCTTTCAAACGACAAGTGTACACTGTACATTTGGCTTTGGCTTTGGCTTTGGCTTTGGCTTTGGCTTGAGTGAGGATTGCGGCGCGCTTAGCGATTACTTCGAGGTCAGCAAGGATCACATCGTGCATGCAACTTTCGCTGCACGGCACAGGGGATAAAATTGTCGGGCCAGGATATTCATCAGGGTTGCACCATGGGCGAACTCTATGTGCGTGCGGTGCAACGCTATCCCGACCGTATAGCGCTGGTCGACGCGGACGAAAGCATCACTTATCGCGAACTCGGCGAACGTATGCAACGATTCGCGGCTGCTTTTTTTCACCTTGCTCTTAAGCCTGGTGATGTGATCGCGCTACTGAGCGCGAATAGTGTCAATGCCGTATGCGTGATTGCGGCTGCCTCAATGGCGGGGCTTCGTTACACGCCATTGCATCCGCTTGGATCCCAGGCAGACCAGAAATATATCCTCGACAATGCCGAAGTCGATTGCCTTGTTGTCGACGAGCAGGCCTTTGCCGAGCGTGGCAAGGAATTCGCTGAAGATCCGCAATTGGCACTCAAGATCATTTCTTTCGGTCAATGCGACTTCGCAAGCTCGATCGCCGAAATTGCAGCGCAGGTCGAACCGCTGCCACTCAGGAGCCTTGGCAGCGCCGAAGATATCGGCCTGATCATGTACACAGGTGGTACGACCGGCAAGCCGAAAGGCGTTGTGCACACACATCGTTCTCTGGTTATGACCTTCCTGGTCAACATGGCGGAATTCGAGTGGCCACAGGACATCCGCTTTCTCGCCGTAACGCCAGTCAGTCACGCCGCGCTCGGGTTCATTCCGCCGGTACTTTTGCGCGGTGGCACTTTTGTTATGCAGCCCGGGTTTGCGCCACAGACTTTTCTCGATGCGGTTCTGGAACATGGTATTACGGCAACTTTCATCGTGCCGACGATGCTGTACGTATTACTCGATCATGTCGAGACTGGCAGTGCGGATCTTTCGAGTCTCGAGACAGTTATCTACGGCGCGTCACCTATGTTACCAGCACGCATGCTACAGGCGCTCGAGGTGATGGGTCCCATTTTCATGCAGTTGTTCGGCCAGACCGAATGCCCGAATACGATCACGGCTTTGTTCAAACATGATCATGACCCGGAGCGTCCGGAGTTGCTCGCATCCTGCGGGCAGCCGTTGGCCGGAAACGAAGTGCGCTTGTTGGATGAGGGCGGCAGAGAGGTAGAGCAGGGCGAGGTTGGTGAGCTTTGTATTCGCGGTCCACTTGTAATGCATGGATATTGGAAGCTGGCTGACGTTACCGCTGAAACATTGCGTGACGGCTGGTTGCATACGGGTGACATGGCGATGGCTGATGAGAATGGTTACCTGTATATCGTAGATCGTGCAAAGGATATGATCATCTCGGGTGGATTCAATGTGTTCCCGCGTGAGATTGAAGATGTTCTGAATGCGCACGACGCAGTGGCGATGTCTTGTGTTATCGGCGTACCGGATGATAAGTGGGGCGAAGCTGTCACCGCTATCGTTGTACTCAAACCGGGTGCCGACGTGAGCAGCGCCGAATTGATCGCAACCGTTAAAGACGCAAAGGGTGCGGTGTATGCACCCAAATCCATTGAGTTTGTAGACAAGATTCCACTAACGTCGCTCGGCAAGCCTGATAAGAAAGGGGTACGTATGGATTATTGGAAAAATGCCGAACGGCAGGTGTGATGAGCTACCGCATCGAATCCGCGACGGGCGTGCTACGAGATGTGTTGCTTTGCCGTCCCGTCTATTACGAATGGATTGCAACGAGCCATGCTGCGCGATCGAGTATCGCGGCGGGCGTCGAGTTCGATCGTGACCGAGCCATTGAACAACACGACAGTCTGGTAGAAGCGCTGCAGGATGCCGGAGTTACTTGTCATTTCGTATCACCTGAACGAGGTCTCCCGGATCTTTGTTGGACCCGCGACTCAAGCCAGGTCACGCCTTGGGGTCCGGTGATCACAAGATTGAGCAACGCGGAAAGACAGCGAGAAAACGACGTGTTGCAGGAGTACTACCAGGGTCTCTCAGAAGCGGCGGGGCCGGAGATTCGCAAGGGCAATATCGAAGGCGGTGACATCCAGATCATTCGACCCGGGTTGCTCGCTATTGGCCATAGCGACAATCGAACGTCGAAAGCTGCGGCATACGAGTTTGCAGACTGGTTCGAGGAGGAGGGTTGGGAGACGTATTTGCAGCCGGTCGAGGAACGTTACGTGCACCTCGATGTCACGTTTTGCATGGCAGCAACCGGACTTGCCATCGTGTGTCCTGAAGCAACGGGCCCCGATTTGCCGAAATGGCTTGAGCGGCATGGCATCCGGGTGGTTCCGGTCAGTCTTGACGAGACTGACAGACTTGCCTGTAATTGTCTGTCACTCGGTGATCAGCGTGTTGTTCTGGCTGGTCAGGGCCTCGAGGTTGGCAACCGACTTGAAGAGGAAGGTCTGCAGGTCATTGCGCTCGACCTGGACATGTTCACGCTGGCCGGTGGCGGCGTGCATTGTCTGACTCAACCGCTGAGGCGTGACCCTTTGTAGGAGGGCCTTCAGGCCCGATTTCTCATACTGTCGCCCAGTACGAAGATTCGATGAACTCGTCATTGAGAGCGGCGCCGAATCCCGGCGCATTGCTGATGTAAATCATCCCACCGTCTTCTTCATTAAATGAACCACCACCGATAATTGGATCGACCTTTAAATCGTAGGCTGAGTCAAGATCGATGAATACGATGTTCGAGCGCGCAATGGCGAGATGCGCAGTGGCGGTGAGCCCAAGGCGTGACTCGGCAAAACAACCCACCATGCACCCCAGATCAGCCGCCTCGGCGATTGCGTTGATTTTTTGTCCAGTGTGAATGCCGCCGGACTTACCCAGCTTGATGTTCAGGTAGTCAACGGCTCCCATATCGACCAGGGTTTGCGCATCGCCGTCGTTAAATACCGATTCGTCCGCGCAAATTCTTACAGATGTATTTTCGCGAAGTTGTTTCAAGGTCTCATATTGAGACGCCGGCGTCGGTTGTTCCGAATACTGCAAGTCCAGCCCGGACATTGCTGTCAGGTTGGCTAGTGCGGTCGGATAGTCCCAACCCTGGTTCGAGTCGATCTTTACTGATATATCAGGGCCAACCCGTTCGCGAACCGCTGCAACCTCTTCAGAGTCTTCGAGCCGGGGTCGCCCGACTTTTAACTTGACTGCGTCGAAGCCATTAGCCAAGCCTTCCTCGAGCAATACGAAAGTTTCGTCGATCGAATCTTGCATGCCAATCGTGAAGTCGCTGCGCAACGATCGGTTTTCACCGCCGAGTAGTGCATATACGGGCAGGTCGGCGGCCTTGCCTGCGATGTCATACAGCGCCATGTCAAAGGCCGAACGGATGGAGGGCAGCTCCCTCGCTGTGCGTTGCAGTTCGCGGGTACAGCCTTCTATGTCGAGCGGATCCCGTCCATGCAGTATCGTTGCCAACCGTTTGGCCGCGGCAAGGCAGGATGCCTGCGAATCAAACGTAATCGGCGTAAACGGACTTGCCTCGCCCCAGCCGCAGATATCCGCATCAGTGTTAACGCGAATGAATACATTGTGCGCTGCGTCAAGAATGCCAATTGGCACGCGAATTGGATGGATGAGTTCGATGTCGACCTTGAATATGTCGACTGACGTAATCTTCATCGGCGTCAGTAGATATAGAACAAGCCGCCAACAGCGCGTTCGATCAGGCGTTCCAGCTTTTCGTCGGATCGAGACTTGTAGAGAATCGTGCCATCGGTCACCAGGCAGACCAGGCCGTGCAGCGTCGCCCAGAACGACAGGCCAACAGAATCGGCATCGACCTCGTGACCGCTTGCATCAAGGTGCAGCTTTATTGCATCCGCCATGATGTAGAACGACCGGCTGGCGGCGTCTTTGAAGTCCGGAATCATCGGTTTCCCCTGAATCTCGCGGCCAAACATCAGGTGATAAATTTCTGGATTCTCAAGCGCAAAATGAAAATAGGCGCGCATGATGCCCTTGATAGCTTCTTGCGGCGACGCCGCAGCGTCCGACGCCGATTGCATCGCCTGAGCCAGATCACCGTAGCCGTCGACGGCGATTTGTACCAGCAATGCTTCCTTGTTTTTGAAATGATGGTAGGTCGCCATCGTCGTGACACCGGTGTCTTGCGCCAGCTTGCGCAGGCTGAGCGCGCCGATGCCGCCATCGTGAATCCGGCTTTTCGCCGCCAACAATAGATCGGTGCGCAAATCTCGTTTCTTGCGTGTCGCTACCACGATGCGTGTTTCCTCTATTTCTTGCCGAACTGTACATTGTACAGCTATGATCCGCAATTCTCGTTACGAGCAAGGGAATTTAATGTGAGTATTTATCTTAGGCTGATTCTGGTGGTGCTGGTGTGGTTCTCACCGACCGCTTTTGTGAATTCGCATGCCGCGGAAAACGTGGCAGTCGCGCTCCAGCAGCAGATCGAAGCTGACCTCGCCAGCCTGGACGAAGTTAAAGTGCTGGGCAGTGTGCTGTCAATCTCGATGCCGGGCCAGGAACCAGTTATCGTCGCGTATGGCTATGCCAATCTGGACCGCGATACCGCTATCAGTCCAAAACATTTGTTTCAGATTGGTAGCCAAACGAAAATGTTTACCGCAGCGGCGATCCTGCTCTTGCAGCAGCAAGGTAGTCTGGACGTTGATGATCTTGTTTCCAAATACGTTGCGGGAGTTCCGCGCGCTGATGAATTGACCGTCCGGCAGTTGCTGCATCACATGGGTGGGATCGGCGACAGCATCGTCTTTTTCGATCCGCCGCTTGGGAGACGACCCGACTTCGAAATCACGTTCGACAACCATCTTTTCCTGGGCCGAGTAGCGGGCGAGCAGTTCGCTCCGGGTGAACAATGGGAATACAACAATCTGGGCTTCGTCATCCTCGGCAAAGTTGTTGAAGCGGCCAGCGGTCAATCGCTGGACCGATACATCCGAAAGAACATTTTGCAGCCGCTAGGTATGAATGAAACGTACCTCGGCAGTCTCGAAGCCTATCCAGAAGACAGGATGGCGCGTGCCTACTTTGCCGACAAAAAATCTGGCGACATTGTCGATACCACTATGCCGGACCTGAGCTGGGCCTCATCCGCCGGCGATATGGTGTCGAGTCTTGCGGACATGCGGACGTGGGCGAATGCCTTACTCGATGAGAACAACGCTATGGGCATCAGTCTGGGGGATTTTATTGCAGACAATGTTGCAGTTCCCGACGACGGTAACCTAGAGCGCTACGGCTTTGGCATGATGCGGCGCAAGGTTGGCGAGCGGTCAATGTGGGGCCACGGTGGCTTTATCCATGGTTACGTTACGTTGACACTGGTCGAGCCCTCGTCCGGAGTTGTTCTGCAGATCATGACGAATTTGGAAGATGATTCAGAAGAGATAATTCCCAAGCTTGAGACGGTAGTGGCAGACGCACTGAAGCTCGTGCAAGTTGCATATGACGACTCGCTGCGCTAGCGTGGCATCGCTGTACACCGTATAGTAATTTTCTCGAGGCACGAAAAAAATGCCAAAAACTGCTTCAAAATCATGGCCTTTCGTCCGGTTGAATAGCGCCGTATTTGATCAGCTCGAGGTGGTTTCCGCTTCGGGTGCTTACCTTCACACGGCGGACGGTAAGAAGATCCTCGACGCGTCCGCCGGTGCTGTGGTCGGCAATATTGGTTGGGGCCGCCAGGAAGTGGCTGATGCGGCGGCAGAATCCCTTGCGAGACTCGCCTACGCTCTGCCGCCAATCGCAACACCAGAGCGGTTGGAACTGGCCGAGCGTCTCAGCGAGCAGTGGTTACCGGGCAACATGCCGGGCATCAGTTTTTTCGGCAGCGGTTCAGAGGCAAACGAAGCCGCAATGCGGCTCGCTCGCCAGTACCAGCTCGCTATCGGCCGTGACTCACGCTGGAAGATTATCGGTCGCGACGTGTCCTATAACGGTACGACGCTTGCGACGCTTGCTGTCGGTGGTCACGATGCGAGACGCAATGACTTCAAGCCGATGATGCAGGACATGCCGCATGCACCGGCTTGTTATTGCCTGCGCTGCCCGCTCGGAAAAACCTATCCGTCCTGCAAAGTCGCCTGTGCAACGGAACTCGAAGCGATCATCGAGCGCGAAGGCGCAGATACGATCGCTGCGTTTCACGTTGAAGCGATTACCGGTACCAGTGGTGGTGGCCTGGTGCCGCCCGACGAGTACCTGCCGACGATAGCGAAGATCTGCAAGCGGCACGACATCTTGCTGATTATCGATGAGGTATTGACCGGCTTCGGTCGCACCGGTGAGCGCATGGCAGTTGATCACTGGCAGGTCGAACCGGACATCATCGTGCTTGGCAAGGGTATGAGCGGCGGGTACGCGGCGATGTCAGCGGTCGCAACAAAGCCGCATATTCCCAAAGCAATGGAAGCTGCCGGTATTACGCCGATGTTTCACACTTATGCCGGACATCCGAGCCAGTGCGCCGCGGCGAACAAGACACTGGAAATACTGGACCGCGAACAACTGGTACCACGTGTCCAGGAATTGGGACCGGTACTGGAGGGCAAGCTCAAGACCCTGCTGGATAATCCATACGTCGTTGATGTTCGCGGCAGGGGTTTTTTGTACGGCATTGAAGTCGCGAGAAACAAGGAAACGCTCGAGATGTTCCCGGCGGACGCTGCCGTCACATTCAAAATTATGGAAGCGACGGTCGCGCGGGGCGTCTTCACTTACTTTGGCGGTACCGGGACAGTACGCGACGTTATCATCGTAGCGCCGCCATTCATTATCAATGAAGAGGAAATGGACACAATCGTCGGGGCACTTGATGAGGCGATCACAGAGGTGTGCTCAAGTTGAGTACGCAAACTCTTACCAGATCAGTCAATTTGCCGTCAGCAGTGTTTGTCGTCATTGGCTACGTGGTCGGCGCGACTATTTTTATTCTGCCCGGCAGCCTTGCGCCCGACACCGGGCCCGCCGTTTTTGTCGCTTACGCCCTTGCAGCCATTCCGGCTATCGTTGCAGGTTTCGTCATGGCGCAGATTGGTTCGGCCTTTCCGGTCAGTGGTTCCATTTTCATCTTGCTGCGTGATGCGCTGTCGACATACGCCGGTTTTATCTACCAGTGGATCATGGTGTCGATGGGCGCCGTAGTTATCCCGCTGGTTGCCTTCGGTTTCGCCGATTACCTCGGCTATTTTGTGCCAGGCCTCAATGCCAAGGCTGTTGCGGCGACACTTGCGGTGCTGTTCGTTGGCTTGAATTGGTTCGGGATGAGCGTGGCGACCAGGGCGCAGAACATCATGGTTGTGGTATTTCTGGCAGCGCTCCTGGTTTTCGGTCTCGGCGGAGTCATCGCCGGCGATGCGGTTAATCTGCAGCCACTTTTCCCCAAGGGCTACTCAGTACTGACCATTGCGGCAATTACGGCCTATTTTTCCTACGCGGGTGTGTTTGTCATTGCCGAAATCGCGGGTGAGGTCAAGGACCCCGGACGAAATATCCCGCGGGCTATCCTGCTTGCGTTTATTGCCATCATCGCCCTGTATCTGCTGGTGCCGCTCGCCTTGACGATGCTCATTCCCTGGCAGGAACTCGGCGCGACACAGATGGCAGTTGTCACGGCGTCCGGTTTGTTCTTGCCGGCTCCCGTCGTATCAATCATCGCGGTGTCTGCCTTGTTTGCGGCTGCTACGACGGTAAATAGCTTCATGATGGGGTTAAGCAGGGATTTGTTCCAGGGTGCCAAGAGTGGTCTTTTCCCTGGCGTTTTCGCTGCTGTCAACGCAAAGACTCACGTACCGGATCGTGCGGTCGTACTTATCGGTGCGCTGTCCTTGATAGGTATCGCTATTGGCGGCGCTATTACAAGTTACGCTCAACTGGCACTGATCGGTCTCATGCTTATCCAGATCATGACGGGCATTGCGCTGCTCAGGCTGCCGACCGTGCTGCCGGACGCCTTCGCAAAGTCTGTTTTCAAGTTGTCAATGGGCGTCTTGCGAACTGTCGCAGCCGCCTACATCGCATTTTCTGCTTTTTTTCTCTACATGCTGTCCAGCGAAAAACCCCGGCTGCTGATCATAGGCCTGGGTTTCTTGCTGGTCGGTGTCATCTATCAGCAAATCTGGTCACGCACCGGTGGACGAACCAAACATGACTAACACGAATGCCCTGTTCAGTGGCAAATCCATCAGCCTGCGAGTCATCGAGGATGGCATTGCCGAGCTAATTTTCGACACGCAGGGCGAATCGGTGAACAAGCTTAACGCGGCCGTGTTCGACGAACTCACACAGGCGCTGGACCTGCTCGAGAGTCGCGACGATATTCGCGGCTTGCTGGTCACCAGCGGCAAGAATTTTTTCATTGTCGGCGCGGACCTCGGTGAATTCACCAGCTTGTTTTCCGGGCCGGCGGAAACGATCCTGAGCTCGCTGATGGCGACTCACGGTATCCTGAATCGCCTCGAAAATCTGCCATTCCCGACTGCCTGTGCGATCAATGGCCTGGCGCTCGGTGGAGGATTCGAGGTCTGCCTCGCCTGCGATTATCGCGTCATGGCGAACAACACGTCGGTCGGACAGCCCGAAGTCAACTTCGGGATCTTTCCGGGATACGGCGGTACCGTGCGCTTGCCGCGCCTGATTGGTGCCGACCTGGCGGCCGAATGGATTGCCACGGGCCGTAACCAGGATGCCGGTGCGGCGATTGCTGCGGGCGCGGTTGACGCTGTCGTCGCGCCTGACTTGCTGCGCGAGGCAGCTCTCGACGTGCTGCAAAAGGGCATCGATGGGACATTCGACTTCCGGCGTCAGCGCGCGCGAAAAACAGAACCGCTTGCACTGAGCGACGACGAACTTGACTACGCATTCTACGCGAGCCGCGGGCAAATCGCGGCGATGGGGCCGTCACTTAACACCGCGCCCATGGTCGCGATTGATGTCATGCAGTCGCATGCGCGCCTGCCGCTCGAGGCGGCACAGGAAGTCGAAGCGAAAGCAGCCGTAAAGATTGCGGGGACCAGTGCCGCGCGGTCCCTGGTTTCAATATTTCACAAAGAGCAGGCACTCGAGAAGCAAGTCGCCAGCTTGATTGGCAAGACAGACAAGCCAGGTAAAACAGCCGTTGTGGGTGCTGGCGTCATGGGCGGGGGCATCGCCTACCAGTCGGCAATGAAAGGCATCCCGGTCATTCTCAAGGATATCGAGCAGGCAGGAATCGACCTGGCACTCGAGACCTGCAGTGCGACGGCCGCGCGCCGTGTGGCAAAAAAACGCTTGCGGCCCGAGAAGATGGCGGGGATTCTCAATCGCATCCAGCCAACTCTGAGTTATGCAGAATTCGCTGATGTCGATATTGTCGTAGAGGCGGTTGCCGAAAAAATCGGCATCAAGAAAGCCGTGCTGGCCGAGATCGAGGCCGCTGTCGGTAGCGATGCCGTTATCACGTCTAATACGTCGACAATTTCGATCACGCAGCTCGCTGAGGATCTCGATCGGCCTGAGCAGTTCTGCGGCATGCACTTTTTTAATCCCGTGCAACGCATGCCACTGGTCGAAGTCATTCGCGGCGAACAGACGAGCGATGAAACGATCGCAAGGGTTGCAGCATTCGCCGTGGCGCTCGGCAAGAAACCCATCATTATTCGCGACTGCCCCGGCTTTCTGGTCAATCGCCTGCTGTACCCGTACTTCATGGCCTTGTCCGAACTTCTGCTTGACGGCGCTCGTATCGAGACCGTCGACAAAGCGATGCGCGGCTTCGGCTGGCCGATGGGTCCGGCGCAGTTGCTCGACGTTATCGGCCTTGACGTTATTCAACATTCGGCAGAAGTCCTGGCGGCAGGTTACCCGGATCGCATGGCTTTGCCGCCGGCGGGTCCTTTCTCAGCATTGTTCGAGGCAGGCCGGTTTGGACAAAAATCCGGGCAGGGTTTCTACAGCTATCGTCCTGATTCGCGCGGCCGGCCGCGCGCCGAGTCCGATGATGCAATTTACGGGCTGTATGAGCAGCGCTCGGATTCTGCGACGAAGCTGGCCGCGGACGAAATCGTGGCGCGCATGATGTTGCCGATGTGCAACGAGGCGGCGCGATGTTTGGAAGAAGGCATCGTGGAGTCGCCCGAAGCTGTCGATATGGGCATGATTTATGGCGCCGCGTTTCCGGGCGTACACGGCGGGCCCTTGGGTTACCTCGAACGGCAATAAGACAGGATACAAAGTATGGCAATCGCAACAAATGACGCAGTAATCGTCGCCTCGGGTCGCACGGCCATGGGCCGGTCGAAAAACGGGCAGTTCCGATATGTTCGAGCCGAAGATATGTCAGCGGCGCTGGTCGATGGATTGTTCGCAAAGCACGCGGACCTTGATCCAACAGCCGTGGATGAATTGATCTGGGGTTGCGCCAATCAAACCGGGGAGCAGGGCGCGAATCTTGCGAGACAGGTAACGATCGTGTCACGGCTACCGAACAGCGTCCCGGCACACACGGTAAATCGCTTGTGTGGCTCGTCGATGACCGCATTGCACACGGCGACGCATGCAATTATGGCGGGTGTCGGTGATATGTATGTCGTTGGTGGTGTCGAGCACATTGGTCATGTGCCGATGATGAAGGGCATGGATCTCGATCCGCGCATCTCGCAGCATGCGGCCAGAGCCTCCATGAACATGGGCCTTACCGCGGAAATCTGCGCGCGTAAGCGCAACATCGGGCGCGAGCAACAAGACGAATTCGGGGTGCGCTCACATCAGCGCGCCAGTGCCGCGACCGAGTCGGGCGACTTCGACAGTGAGATAATCGCGATTGATGCACACGACGCGGATGGCCGGCTGATTCGCGCCAGTCGCGATGAACCGATTCGACCAGAGACCGACATCGAGGGACTCAGCGCCCTGAAGCCCGTGTTCGATCCGGTCAACGGCACGATCACGGCCGGAACCTCGAGTCAGTTTTCGGACGGCGCATCGGCCATGATCATCATGTCGGCAGAGAGGGCGAAAGCCGACGGCATCGAACCGCTGGCACGAATTGCAGCGACCGGTGTTGCCGGCATGGAACCATCCATGATGGGATTCGGCCCGGTGCCATCATCTGCCAAAGCCCTGGATAGGGCGCGGCTGACAATACAGGACATTGGAGCTGTGGAAATCAACGAGGCGTTTGCCGCCCAGTCGCTGGCATGCCTGGTCGATATGGAGCTTGCGGATGTAATGGATGAGAAGGTCAATCTATACGGTGGTGCGATTGCATTGGGCCACCCGTTTGGCTGTTCCGGAACACGCATTACGGCAACGCTGTTGAACGTCATGCGCAACAAGGGCGAACAATTCGGCCTCGCGACCATGTGTGTCGGTATGGGGCAGGGCACAGCGACGGTCCTCGAAGCAATTTGATATGCCCTCAAGACGCCAGTTCCTAAAGTCCACCGCCGCGGTCGGCAGTATGCTGGTGGCGCCGAGTGCCATGGCTGCGACTGCTTATTCTGATCGAGCTGTGGAACTCGTCAAGAATACACAGGTTATCGACATGCTCGGTGTTTTGACGGTATCCGATAAATACGAAAACGAATTTCTCGCCAAGCCATCACTATTTGACGAGAAGGAAATCGCCAAGATTCGAGCGTCGGGTATCAATGTTTTTCACAACGCCATCGGTATCGGCGGGCCCAACGCGTTTGAAGATGTGCTGCATTACTTCGGTGCCTGGAACGGCTTCATTGCCGACCATGATGAAGCCTTCATGCGCGTCGACTCGATTGATGATCTTGACCGCTTGCTGAACTCGAAAAAAGCGGGCCTGATTCTCGGCCTGCAGAATTCGGAACACTTTCGAACTGTTGACGACATTGATTTATTCTACGGTTTGGGGCAGCGCGTTTCGCAACTCACCTACAATAGCCAAAACCGGCTTGGAGCAGGTGCGACCGAAAGAGTTGACGGTGGCATCAGCGATTTCGGTGCTGCAGTAATCGAGCGCATGAACAACATCGGTATGGCCGTGGATGTTTCACATTGCGGCGACCGGACGACGCTGGACGCGTTCGAAATTTCCAAAAATCCAGTGTTGATTACACATTCGAATTGTCGTGCGCTGGTACCAGGTCATCCGCGACTCAAAACTGACGAAGCGATTCAAGCCATGGCGAAAAATGGCGGCGTCATTGGCATAACGGCCGTGCGCATGTTTGTACGCGAAAAGGAACCAACCAACGTAGAGCACGTAGTCGACCATGTCGATCACGTTGTGAAATTGGTAGGTATCGAGCACGTGGGAGTCGGTACCGACTCCGACCTGGACGGCTACGACGATCTTCCCGCCGACGAGTACGACGAGCTAAAGAGTGCGTACAAGGGCAGCTATGCCTTCAGGGACAAAATCGACACTGACGGTATGGATCATCCGCGCAAGATCTTCGATCTGACCTCGTCCCTTATTCGACGTGGTTACGATGACACCGAGATCAACGCAATCCTTGGCGGTAATTTTCGCCGAGTTCTGGCGAAAATCTGGAAAGATCAACCGCAATCTCAGGGATCCTGACTCGCTGCTTTCGTAACACAGGATTCAACTGTACATCGTATAGTTGAACTGCTAGGATCAGCTATACACCGTATAGTATTTTCCCCGGGGGGTGGAATGAATAGATTCAAGTCGTTGTATCTACAGAGATATTTTCTCGTTTTGTCGAGCTTTTTCCTTGCGTTGTTGGTTTCCATAGGCACCGCGCAAGCCCAGGAAGACGGCGCTGATGCGGATGTCACGATCGAGGAGATAATGGTAACGGCAACCAGGCGCTCAGCTTCGGTACAGGACATTTCTCTTTCCATTAGTGCAATTACCGGCGACTACCTCGAGGATATGGGGGCAGACAATATCCAGGATTACTACCGGATTGTGCCGAATATGGCGGTCGTCGATCGCGGACTCGGCGGCAGAATGTATTCGATCCGAGGCGTAGCTTCGGGGGTTGTTCCTGATGGTGCAGCGACCGTCGGCGTATATATTGATGAAATGACCGTGACTGCAAACGGGTTCCAACCCGATCTGTCCGTTTACGACCTGGAGAGGGTCGAGGTCTTGCGCGGACCGCAAGGCACATTGTTCGGCGAAGGATCGCTCGGCGGCACCATTCGAATGATTACCCCGGATCCGGATACGGAATCATTTGATGCAAATGCATCCGTGGACTATTCGTCGACGGATAAAGGTGGCGACAATGGTGCGTTCAGCGGAATGATAAATTTCGCGTTGTCTGACAACTCGGCGCTCAGACTCACTGGCTATTACCGGAACTTGGACGGCTATATTACCCGTGTCGCAAATCCCGATGGTGTTCAACTTGATGTCGGCGCTTTGGTTGGTGCCCCTGGAGCAATTCCGCCAATTCTTGACACCGGACCGATACCCGCGCGAGAAAACATTAATGATGAAGAGACGACAGGCGGCCGCGCATCATTCTTGTGGAATGCAACGGATAATCTGACCTTCAAGGTCAGCTACCTCGGGCAACGGTCTGATTTTGGCGGGCGCAACACGGAAGTTGAGTCACTGGGCGATTTAGAGACAAACTTCTTTCTCGCCGAGGAGGTTAGTGATGACCTGGATTTGGCCAATTTAACGATTGACTATGATTTTGGCTGGGCAACATTGACGTCATCGACATCCACCTACAAAAGGGACAGGACGCAGCTCTCGGATAGCGCCGATCTGGGCGAGCAGGTTTTTCCGGGCCTCTTGCTAACAGGGGCTGGCACACTTACAAAAGATTTTCAGGATCAGGTAAGCCAGGAGCTTCGCCTGACGTCGACCGGCGATGGCGCCCTGAACTGGACTGCGGGATTGTTTTACGTTGACAAAGAGAACGGATTCGATCAAATCATCGTCGATGAGGAAGATTTTTTTGTTGAATTTGCGAATATTCTCTTCAGAGACTTTATCGGCTTTTTCCCGACGCCGCCATTTCCATTGACGGATGCCAGACAACTGCTGGACCTGAGTGGAGACAATGAGGAAACCCAATACGCGCTCTATGGCGAGCTTGATTTTCAGTTCAATGATGCATGGTCTGCAACGGCAGGTCTGCGATATTACAACTATGACAAGACGGACACGATCGTCAACAACGACATCAATATTCTGGATTTCGGTTTGCAGGACGGTGTTTACAAAGCTGACGATTCGGGAACCAACCTGAAGTTCGGACTGGATTACCAGCCGAACGAGGACATGCTGTTTTATCTTACGGCAGCGGAGGGTTTCAGGATTGGTGGCACAAATACGGCACCAGGCATACCGCCGGAAAACGTGGTCTATGGGCCTGACAGTTTGTGGAATTATGAGCTTGGTGCGAAGACAACACTGGCAAACGGGCGTGTACAGCTAAATTCGTCCATCTACTATATTGACTGGACCGACATACAGTTGTCTTTGCCGATTGGTTTTTCGTTTGGCACAGTCAATGCCGGCGCAGCTGAGGTCATTGGTGCTGAGGTCGAAATTCTTGCTTGGCCCAACGAAAACTGGGATTTGTCTCTTGCGCTTGGTCTGAATAATGGTGAGTTGACAGAGGACGCGCCCGGCGCTAACGATCCCGACAATCCGAATCCAGGGTTTAAAGGTGACAGTTTGCCTGGAACCCCTGACGTCAATGCATCGGCTTCGGCGCGATACTCATTTCCTTTGGGAAACTTAGGTGGCTTCTTCGGCATGTACTGGACTTACACGGGTGACATGGCGACGACCTTTAATGAGATGAGCGTTCGTGGCGGCGGAGAATCAAGTCACTTCGTTCTGGGTTCCTACAATTTGATCGATTTGCGCTTGGGTGTATCCGGCGAGCATTGGACGGGAACGCTGTATGTCGACAATGCGACGGACGAGCGAGCCGACATATTAATCGACAATGCTGCCCAGGTTACGCGCGCAACTCGGAACCGCCCGCGCACGTACGGACTGAAGGTGCAATACAATTACTAGCTCGGGTTAACGGGTTAACGGGTTAACGGGTTAGCCTCGCAATGGCGGTCCGTTGTGTCTGACTGGGAGTTGTAAATGAAACTGTATATCTCTGCTGATATAGAGGGTATCGCCGGGGTCGCGTCGCGCGACCAGGGTGGACCCGAAAACTTCGAGTACGACAAGGGCCGGGAGTGGATGACTGGCGAGGTACGTGCCGCCTGCGAAGGTGCGGCGGCTGGCGGCGCTACCGAGTTCGTCATCAGCGATTCCCATGGCAATGGCCAGAACCTGTTACTCGACGACCTCCCGGAAGACGTTCGCGTCATTCGTTCCTGGCCGAGGCCGCTCGGCATGATGGAAGGCATTCAGGAAGGTGGCTTCGATGCCGCCATGTTCATTGGCTATCACGCCGGCGCAACCAACGTGAGCGGCAACCTCGCGCACACACTGTTTGGTCTGGCCATTCGCTCGGTTCGCATCAACGGTGAGATGGCGCCCGAAGGTTACATTTCGGCGGCTACAGCAGGCGATTTTGATGTGCCGATTGTCTTGATCAGCGGCGATGATGTCTTCGTCGACGAAACCAAAGGCTACCTGGCCGATACGGAAGCAGTTGTCACCAAGCAATCCCTCGGTACGCTGTCTGTTAGTTCGCTCACACCCGCTCGCTCACGTGATTTGATTCGAGAAACGGCCAGTCTTGCAATGAAACGTGTTAGTGACATCAAGCCTCTCATGGTCGAGTCTCCGATCACGCTCGAAGTCGGCTTCAAACACCGACTGCCGGCAGAGTTGCTCGACTACCTGCCAATTGTGACACGCACCGACGCATTCACGATCGAATATCAGGCAGCCGATATGAGCGATGCCAGCCGCTTCCTGTCTTTTGTCACGACCTATGAACCGACCCTGTTGTAGTGCTGATCGCACTCTCTATCCTGATCATTGCGGTTTTTCTGATTGCCGGGACTGCCCTGGCGTACGCGCTCGGTGCCGGTGCCGTACTCTTATACATAGCGTCTGATCTCAAACAATATCTCGCGTTGGCGCCACAGTTATTCTTCAGCCAGGTCGACGTATTTGCGTTGATGGCGATGCCGTTATTTGTGCTAGTCGGCGAAATCATGAACCGCGGCCGCATTACGCATGTACTGGTTGACTTTGCGACGGCGTTGGTCGGCCGTGCCAAGGGCGGGCTAGGGCATGTCAATATTATGACGTCGGTGTTTTTTGCCGGTATCTCGGGATCGGCCATGGCCGATGCTGCGGCACTCGGCAATACGCTGGTGCCCGCCATGGTCGATCAGGGCTACTCGAAAACCTACGCGGGCGCCATCACCGCGGCATCGTCATTGATAGGCCCAATCATTCCGCCGAGCATCATCCTGATTTTTTACGGTGCAACAATGGGCGTGGATGTTGCGGCGTTGTTTGCCGCTGGTATAGGTCCAGGTTTGTTGCTGGCCGGTGCGCTGTTGGTTGCCAACGGCTATTTCGCGCACCGCCACGATCATCCCGGTGGTGGATCGGACAACGAGCTGAGCCTGGGCAAGAGCCTGCGGCGCGCATTGCCCGCTTTGTCTTTGCCATTGGTGATCATGCTTGGCATCGTGTTCGGTATCATGACGCCGACCGAGGCTGCTGCGGTCGCCGTGTTTGCGGCTGTTGCCGTGGGATATTTTTATCGCACAATGGACCGCAAGAAATTGATCGCGAGTCTGCAACGAACTGTTGTACTGACCGGCACGATATTCATGTTGTTTGCGGCCGCCGGTCTTGTCATTTATCTCGCGGCACTGGCGAAACTACCGCAAACAGTGTCCAACATCGTTATTGCGCTCGAGCTATCGGGAACAACTTATTTGCTGGTTATCGCACTGCTGTTTCTGCTTTTTGGCATGGTTCTCGACACGATTCTCGGGCTTGTACTGGTTGCACCTGTGCTCGTGCCCGTGGCTATTGCGCAGGGTGCGGATCCCATACATGTTGGGGTATGCGTCTGCCTTACGCTGGCTATGGGCCTGGTGACGCCGCCACTCGGCGGGTCTGTGCTCGTCGTTTCCGCGGTAACAAACACAAACTACTGGGCTTTGTTTCGCTGGGTTATACCGTTGCTGATCGTCGAGGTGATGGTGCTGCTCGTAGTCATCTTGGTTCCTGAGATCTCGCTGTTTTTGCCGAAACTGTTTGGGCTGGCATGAGCGGGCTCCGTGTATTGATCGTCATTGCGTTGCTATTTGCAACGCAGGGAGTCTATGCCGAAGTCAGGATCGGGCTGTCGGCCTCCAGTGATGCTGAGAACTCCGGTTCTTACGTCTGGGCACAGGCATTTGCAGCGGAGCTGGAACGCGCAGGAATCGCAAGCAGTATCTATCCGGGAAGCTCTCTGGGAAACGAGGTGTTGCGAGCCGAGCAAGTCATGCTCGGATTGCTTGAGGTCAACGTCAGTGGCACCCAGGAATTCGAGTTGTTTACAGACCTGATCGCAGCCGTCGAGTTGCCATTCCTGTTTCGCGACAGCGATGAGATGGATCGAATGGTTGACGAGACCGATTTTCTTGATCGCGTTAACGAGCGAGCGGTGGACTATGGCATGCGCATGGTGGATTTCGTCTACCTTGGCGGCATGAGCGGATTGTTTACTGCACGTGCGCCGATTCGTACGGTCGAAGACGTTAAATCTTTTCGCATGCGGGCCATGGTGTCTGAACAGTTGTCATACTTCGAGGCCTGGGGTGGCTCGGGCGCACAGGTGGCCTGGGAAGAGGTTCCGCAAGCACTGCAAACAGGGATCGTCGACGGTTACATGAATCCCCCGATCGTTGCCGTGTTATTTGGCCACGGTGGCCAGCTCGATTTTTTTACCGACATCCGAATGTCGCCAGCGAGCCGAGTTGTTGCAGTGTCGGAGTCCTGGTATCGACAGCTTGATCACCAACAGCGTGTCGCTGTTGATCGTGCGTTTAGCGTTGCAAGACAGGCGAACCGTGACTGGATGCGCTCCTCTGAACAAAGGGATTTTGACGCGCTGGCCAAAGTCGGTATTGAAGTTATTCGTTTATCGACCGATGTCCGCGAAGAGTTCAGGAAAAAACTTCTGCCGCTCTACCCGACGCAGGCGACACCTGATGCACTCCGCATCATGACCGGCTATGTCGAAGCATTGAGGGCCGATCCGTGAGCGGCGTGCTAAGCCCCCTGGCCGGGTTTCTGCAGTCGATTAGCTCTTGGCTAAACCGGGCATGCTGGAATGCAGGCACTGTGTTGCTGCTCGTAATGCTCGGCACGGTCGCGCTGCAGGTCGTCGCCAGGTACCTGTTTTTTTCGCCCCCGGCCTGGACCGAAGAGCTGGCGCGCTATTGTATGGTTTGGTTAGGATTTCTCGGCGCCACCGTATCATTTTACAAGGATGCAGATCCGGTGCTGGCGACACCGCATGACAAGACCCCG
>Ga0114931_10002390_pt1 | contig 23901 bp, 23 predicted proteins | sample 2SBtaG_FD_89579 | JGI IMG/M metagenome (GOLD analysis project Ga0114931, IMG submission 89579) | Deep subsurface microbial communities from Kolumbo volcano to uncover new lineages of life (NeLLi) - 2SBTROV14_V59a metaG | ecosystem: Environmental > Aquatic > Marine > Volcanic | place: Kolumbo... | reverse complement strand
CGCCCGCCTCCGGCGTTGTGGCAACAGTTGCATAGTTCGACTATGCGCCTATTGCCACGCCTTGAAGGCGAACCAAAATCCTGCGCACTCTGGTACGTGATTTTCCGGCAATCGCCTTAGGGCTTTTTGGGCAGGGCGGCGTCGAGGGCCTCGGGGTCGGTGATGGGGGCGCTGCAGGTGGTGCCGCGGCAGATGTAGGCGGTGGTCTCCCCGATCGGGGTCTTGTCGGCCAGGGCCGGTGGCAGGGCGCCGGAATCGGAGGGGATGGCGAACACCATCCGCTCGGGGCCACCGTCCCGGGCGGCGCGCCTGTGCCATGTCTGCAGCGCCTCGCCCTGGCCGCGCAGGACCACGAGTTCCAGCGGGTGCTGCTGATCCAGGTAGGCCAGCAGCATGGCGGCATGGGCCAGTGGGGCCGCCTGGATCGCACCGGTTCCGGAGTTCAGGATCCGCTCGGCGGCGGCCAGGTAACGCGTCTCACCCAACAGGTGTCCGAGGCGATGGAGGGCGCGTGCGGCCACGGCATTCCCGGCCGGTGTGGACTCGTCGGCATAGCTCTTGGGTCGTTGTACCAGCTGCTCGTGGTCGGATGCCGTGAAGTAGAGGCCCCCGTGGACCGGGTCCTCGAAGCGGGCCAGCAGGAGCTCGGCGAGCGCCTGGGCGAGGGCCAGGTCCTCGCTCCGCCAGGCGACCTGGAGCAGCTCCAGGATGCCGTCGATCAGGAAGGCATAGTCGTCCAGGTAGGCGTTGAGGTGGGCCTTGCCGTCCTTGTAGGTGGCGAGCAGCCGCTCGCCGGTCCACAGGGTCTGGCGTATGAAGTCCACGGCCCGTTGTGCGGAGGTGGCGAATTCCGGCTCCAGCAGATGCCTGGCGGCGGCCGCCATGCCCTTGATCATCAGGCCGTTCCAGCTGGTCAGGATCTTTTCGTCGCGCCCCGGGCGGGGTCGTCTCTCGCGGACCTCGAACAGGCGCTGTCGGGCACGTTGCAGGCTGGCCTCGACCTCGGTGGGTTCCAGCCGCAGGGCCTTGGCGATCGCCTCCACCCTGGCGTGGACGTGGAGGTGCCACCTGCCCTCGAAGTTCGGGGTCTGGTCGAGCCCGAAACGGCGCGCGAACACGGCGTAGTCGGCCTCGTTCAGCAGGGCACGGACCTCCTGCGGTGTCCATATGTAGAACCTGCCTTCCTCGCCCTCGGAGTCGGCATCCAGGGTGGAGTAGTAGCCGCCCTCGGGGGACTGCATCTCGCGGATGACCCACCCGGCGGTCTCGGTGGCCACTCGCCGGAACAGGGGCTCGCCGCTCAGTGCGGCCATCTCACTGTAGAGGCCGAGCAGCGGGCCGTTGTCATAGAGCATCTTCTCGAAATGGGGAATCACCCAGTATTCGTCCACCGAATAGCGGCAGAAGCCGCCGCCGAGCTGGTCGTAGATGCCCCCCTCGGCCATCCTGCTCAGGGTCAGGTGGACCATGTGCAGCGCCTTGGCGGCCTGCGGGCCCTGGGAGTCCCGGGCCCGGCGCAGGAGCAGCTCGAGGTCGGTGACATGGGGGAACTTGGGGACGGCGCCAAATCCCCCCGCGTTGCTGTCGAAACTGCGCTCCAGCTGTTCGTAGGCGCGATCCAGGTCGGCTCCGGACAGGGGGGATCCCTGACTGGGCGGTGTGCCATAGATCTCCGCCAGGGCCTGGCGCATGGTCAGGTTCTGCTCCTCGATGGCCTGCCGGTTTTGGCGGTAGTAGGCCGCGACCCGCTGCAGCAGGTCGCTGAAGGCGGGGAGGCCGTGGCGGGCCTGGTCCGGGAAGTAGGTCCCGGCGAAGAAGGGGACCTGATCCCGGGGGCTCAGAAACAGGGTCAGGGGCCAGCCCCCGCTGCGCTGGGTGATCAGGGCGTGTGCACTCTGATAGATCTTGTCCAGATCGGGGCGTTCCTCCCGGTCGACCTTGATATTAATGAACAGTCTGTTCATGACCCGCGCCGTGGCCTCGTCCTCGAAGGATTCATGGGCCATCACGTGACACCAGTGGCAGGCCGAGTAGCCGATGGACAGGAGGATGGGGCGGTCCTCCTCCCGTGCCCTGCTCAGGGCCTCTTCGCCCCAGGGATACCAGTCCACGGGGTTGTCGGCGTGTTGCTGGAGATAGGGGCTGGTCTGTTCGGCGAGGCGGTTCTTGGTGCGTGACATGAGGGGACTCGATCTGGTGCGGGTGGGCAATATAGCGCAGGCCTTCGGTTTTGTCCTGTCGCTGCTCCATTGGACCGCACATGGCGCCGCAGGTGCCCGGCAGCGCCCGTAGCTCCCCGATGGCGTGGGACGCCCATGGAGGCGGTGGGCAGGCCTGTCACGGGAGGGAAGGGATCGCACCTCGGCGCGTCCCGGATCCACGCCCCCGAAAAACGAAAATCCGCCTGCGAGGGGTATATACTCGCCCGCCATGACTGCCATCTCTACTGGAAAACCCCTGCGTCCCCTGCGTCTCCGGCGCCACGAGGATCGTCGCCTGCGCGCTGGACATGTCTGGATCTTCTCCAACGAGGTCGATGTCTCGGTGACCCCCCTGCGCGACTTCGAGGCCGGAGGCCGTCGAGGTCCAGGACGCTGGAGGCCGTCCCCTGGGTACGGGATACGTCAATCCCCACTCCCTGATCTGCGGGCGTGTGGTGAGCCGCGACCCCCGGCGCCCCTTTGGTGAGGGGCTGATCGCCGAACGGCTGGCGACCGCGCGGGCCTTGCGTGAGCGCCTGTTCGCCGAGCCCTTCTACCGGCTGGTCTACGGCGACAGCGACGGCCTGCCGGGACTGGTCGTGGATCGCTATGGCGAGGTGCTGGTCGCCCAGTTCACCACGGCGGGCATGGAGCGCAGGCAGGGGGCCGTGGTGGCGGCGCTGGAGGCACTGCTCAGCCCCAGGGGAATCCTGCTGCGCAACGACAGTCCGGTGCGCGAGCTCGAGGGTCTGGAGCGCTATGTCTCGGTGGCCTCGGGTTCGGTCCCGGAGCGGGTGGTGGTCAGCGAGGGGGAGGGGCGCTTCGAAGTGCCGCTGGCCACGGGGCAGAAGACCGGCTGGTTCTTCGACCAGCGTGACAACCGCGAACGCCTGCGCACGCTGGTGTCGGGGGCCCGGGTCCTGGACCTGTTCAGCTACGTGGGGGCCTGGGGGATCCAGGCGGCCCTGGCCGGCGCCCGCGAGGTGGTCTGCGTGGACGACTCGCCGGCGGAGACGGCCCTGGCGGTGGAGAACACGCGGCGCAACGGTGTGGATGGCCGGGTGACGGTCCACCAGGGGGAGGCGCTGGCGACACTTAGGGAGATGCACGAGGTCGCCGAGCGCTTCGATGTGATCGTCCTGGATCCGCCGGCCTTCGTCAAGCGCAGGAAGGACCTCCGCCAGGGCATCCAGGCCTACCGGCGTCTGAACGAGGCGGCCCTGCGGCTCCTTGGGCGCGATGCCCTGCTGATCAGCTGTTCGTGTTCGTCCTATGTCACCCGCGACGACTTCCTGAGGCAGATGCTCGCCGCCGGCCGCCGTCTGGGCGGGGGCCTGCAGATCATCCACGAGGGGCACCAGAGTGCAGACCATCCCGTCCACCCGGCGATTCCGGAGACCGCCTACCTCAAGGCCCTGTTCGCCCGGGCGGTCAGGGGCTTTTGAGCTCGGGCGCGCGTCCACCACGGGCGCCGTGCCAGGGCCCCGGTACGGGCCGTGAGCGGTCCGCTGCGAGGTATATCACGGCCGCGCCCGTGCTAAGATAGCGCCCCATGCTGGTCTATCCGAATATCGATCCGGTCGCGATCCATATCGGTCCCCTCAAGATCCACTGGTATGGGCTCATGTATCTCGTGGGCTTCCTGCTGTTCTGGTGGCTGGGGCGGATCCGTGCGCGGCGCCCCTACACCGTGGCCCGGCCCGAGGACCTCGGGGACATGCTGTTCTACGCCATGGTCGGCGTGGTCCTGGGCGGGCGGGTGGGCTACACCCTGTTCTACAATCTGCCCCAGTTCCTCGCGGATCCGCTGGTGATCTTCCGCATCTGGGAGGGGGGGATGAGCTTCCACGGGGGGCTGATCGGGGTCCTGGTGGCCTTGTGGCTCTACCAGCGCCGGCGGGGCTGGGGCTTCTGGCCGACCATGGACTTCGTGGCCCCGCTGGTCCCACTCGGCCTGGGTGCGGGGCGGATCGGCAATTTCATCAACGGCGAGCTGTGGGGCAAGCCCACGGAGCTGCCCTGGGGGATGGTCTTCCCCACCGGGGGACCCCTGCCCCACACCCCTCCCAGCTCTACGAGGCCGCCCTGGAGGGCCTCGTGCTGTTCCTGATCCTGTGGGTCTATTCGAGCCGGCCGCGCCCGACCGGGGCGGTCTCCGGGCTCTTTCTGGTCTGTTACGGCAGCTTCCGCTTCCTGGTGGAGTTCGTACGCAAGCCCGATGCCCATATCGGATACCTGGCCTTCGGATGGCTGACCATGGGTCAGCTCCTGAGCCTGCCGATGATCCTGTTCGGGATCGGGCTGCTGATCTGGGCCTATCAAGGCGGGCGGGGCGCGGCGGAGGCGAGGAGCTGAGATGAGGCCCTATCTCGATCTGATGCGCGAGGTGCTCGAGCACGGGACCCCCAAGGCCGACCGCACCGGGACCGGGACGCTGTCCCTGTTCGCTACCCAGACCCGCTACGATCTGGCCCACGGCTTCCCGGTCGTCACCACCAAGAAGCTCCATCTGCGCTCCATCATCCACGAGCTGCTGTGGTTCCTGCGCGGGGACACGAACATCGGCTATCTGCACGAGCACGGGGTGAGCATCTGGGACGAGTGGGCCGACGAACAGGGGGGGCTGGGCCCGGTGTACGGGGCCCAGTGGCGCCGCTGGCGCAGCGCGGACGGGCGGACCATCGACCAGATCTCGGAGCTGATCCGGCGCATCCGCAGCGAGCCGGATTCCCGGCGGCTGATCGTCAGCGCCTGGAACGTGGGGGAGCTGGAGGAGATGGCCCTGCCGCCCTGCCACGCCTTCTTCCAGTTCTACGTGGCCGACGGGCGGCTGTCCTGCCAGCTCTACCAGCGCAGCGCGGACATCTTCCTGGGGGTGCCCTTCAATATCGCCTCGTACAGCCTGCTGCTGATGATGATCGCCCAGGTGACCGGTCTGCGCCCCGGGGAGTTCATCCACACCCTCGGGGACGCCCACCTGTACCTGAACCACCTGGAGCAGGCCCGGACCCAGCTCGGGCGTGATCCCTATCCACTGCCCACGATGCGGCTCAATCCACAGGTACACTCGGTGTTCGATTTCCGCTATGAGGACTTCGAGCTGGAAGGTTACCGCTGTCATCCCGGGATCAAGGCCCCGGTCGCCGTGTGATGCTGGACGAACTCGATCGTCTGGCCACCCTGCTCAGTCGCCACCGCACGACGCCCGAGACCTGGATCCACGGGGGCACCCCGGAGGCCTACGTCAGGCGCCTGATCCGTCTCCATGCCACCGACGAGGCGGCCTTCTGGAAGGCGATGAATGCCCACCCCTTCTGGGGCGGCATCGGCTCCGTCGCCAACCAGAGCCTGAACGCCAATCCGGGATACGCACCCGAGGTCTGGGACCGGGAGATCCGGGAGCTGCGCGGCCTGTTGACCGACATCGGGACCGAACTCATGACCCGAGGGAACGAGAATCCGGACATCAGCTACTGGCTCGCTGCCTTCCATCACTGGTCACAGTCGGAGCTGTGAGGGCCTGTGCCCTGTCCGCGGGTCCGCGGCACGCGCGGGTCCGGGAGGCGATCGGGGTGCCCTCCCCATCACCGAAGGAGGCGCTGTGAGCTGTTCCATCATCGCGGCCCTGGCCCGCAACCGGGTGATCGGCCATCAGGGCACCATGCCCTGGCGGCTGCCGGCCGAGCTGCGCTATTTCCGCAGCCGGACCCTCGGCAAGCCGGTGGTCATGGGCCGCCGGACCTTCGAGTCCATCGGGCGGCCGCTGCCCGGGCGCCAGAATATCGTGGTTACCCGCAATCCGCAGTATCATCCCGAGGGGGTGCAGGTGGTGCGCAGCCTCGAGGGGGCCCTGGACCTGGCAGCCGCCGCACCCGAGGTCATGATCATCGGCGGGGCGCAGCTGTACCGCCAGGCCCTGCCCCGGGCACAGCGCCTCTATCTGACCCATATCGACGCCGAGCTGGAAGGGGATACCCACTTCCCCCGCTGGGATCCGGGGCAGTGGCTAGAGATCGAGCGTGTGCCCAGGGCCGCGGATGAGCGCAACCCCTATGCCATGACCTTCTCCGTCCTCGAGCGCAGGCCCCGCAGGCCGGCCGGTCCCGGTGATGTCAACGGCTCGGCCGGCTGAAGGGGCCCGGGCAGTGCGCAGCGGCGGGCCGACGAGAGAGGCCACCAAAGACGGTGCGGCCGGTATATAATCGCCTGCTATGAGTGAGACCAAGCCTTACGATGTCAGGGTGGATGTGAGCACGGCCTATATGGATGCGCAGTCGGACCCCGATCACGGCCGTTATGTCTTCGCCTACACGGTCACCATCAGAAACGAGGGCTCGGTTCCGGCGCAACTGCTCGATCGCCACTGGGTGATCACGGATTCCAATGGCCGGGTTCAGGAGGTCCGAGGCGAGGGCGTGGTGGGTAAACGGCCCCATCTGCGACTCGGCCAAGACTTCCGGTATACCAGTGGCACGATGCTCGAGACCGCGGTGGGCACCATGCGGGGGAGTTACCATATGGTGGCCGACGATGGCACGGAATTCGACGTCGACATCCCTCCCTTTACCCTGTCCATACCCCGCACCCTGCATTGAGCGGGCCACCTGCCGGCCAGGGCCCGATCCGGGTTCGTGAGGTCCCCTGGCCTGGCGGCGCCCGGGCATCCCGCCGCAGCCGCCGGGACACGGATAGATCAGGGCCTGCCGGATCCAGGCGATCGCAGCGAGCAGGGTGGGGGCGGTAGATCGGCCCCAAGTTCGGCCCGCTGCTAGGAGTCTGTCGGACTTAGGGCTAATCTACTGCGCCGGTGGGAGAAGGGCCCAAATATCCCTGATTTCTCGTTGCGTAGTTCCACTATGCGCCTCGAAATCGTGAATATTTTGCCTCCTTCTCCCACCTTGCTCGCTACGATCGCCTAAATCCGACACACTCCTAACATTCCGAGAGACCCATGGCCACCTATGCAATCGGCGACATCCAGGGCTGTTACGACGAATTGCGCGCCCTGCTGGCAAAACTCAGTTTCTCGCCGGATCGGGACCGTGTCTGGTTCGTGGGCGACCTGGTGAATCGGGGGCCCAAGTCCCTGGAGACCCTCCGTTTCATCAAGGGGCTGGGGGATGCGGCGGTGACGGTCCTGGGCAACCACGACCTCACCCTGCTGGCCAAGGCCGCGGGGCTCAGGGACAGCAAACCGAAGGACACCCTGGGGCCCGTCTTCAAGGCCCGCGACCGCAAGGCCCTGATCTCGTGGCTCCGTCACCGGCCCCTGCTCCATCACGACCCCAAGCTGGGTTACACCCTGGTACACGCCGGCCTGTTGCCCCAGTGGGACCTGGATCTGGCCAGGCGCTGTGCCCGCGAGGTCGAGAAGGTCCTGGCCGGTGCCCGGTACAAGGGTCTCCTGGAGCACATGTATGGCGACCAGCCCAACCGCTGGTCGGACGATCTGCGGGGCTGGGATCGCCTGCGGCTGATCACCAATGCCTTCACCCGCCTGCGTTACTGCGATCAGCAGGGGCGGATATACATGGAGCCGAAGGGGCCTCCGGGCACTCAGCCCAAGGGGCTGGTGCCGTGGTTCAAGGTGCGCAAACGACGCAACGCCGGGCTGAAGACCGTTTTCGGCCACTGGTCGAGCCTGGGCCTGCGCCTGGAGGACGGGATCGTCGCCCTGGATACCGGCTGCGTATGGGGTGGGGCCCTGACGGCGGTGCGCCTGAACCGCTCCAAGCCGGTGGTGAAACAGCTCAAGTGCAAGGGCGGTCGCAGACCGGGGACATAGGGCGGGGCCCGCCCGCCGCGGCTGCCACGCCTGGAATGGTTCGCCTGCGTTCGGGCGGGCCGTCCGCCGGATGGGGTGTCGGCTAGGCCTGGGCGGCCTTCGGGCGCGACAGGTTGGCCAGTTCGACGAACTCCTCCACGCTCAAGGTCTCGCCCCGGCGGATGGGGTCGATGCCGGCGGCGATGAGCTGGTACGTCTCTACATGGCCGCGCAGGGCGTTGCGCAGGGTCTTGCGCCTCTGCTCGAAGGCCAGCCTGACCAGCCGGTCGAGCCAGCGTTCGTCCACTGCGCGGAGCGGCGGCTCCGGGAAGGGGATCAGCCTGACGAAGGCCGAATCCACCCGCGGCGGGGGGCGGAAGGCCCCCGGCCCGACGTCGAAGAGGTGCCGGGCCTGACACCGGTACTGGACCATCACCGACAGGCGGCCGTAGTCCTTGCCACCCGGGGGGGCCGCCAGGCGCTGGACGATCTCCTTCTGGAGCAGGAAGTGCATGTCCTGGATCACCGCTGCCGCCTCCAGGAGATGGAACAGCAGGGGGGTGGAGATGTTGTAGGGCAGGTTCCCGACCACCCGCAGCCGGCGTCCCTCCGCGGCCAGGCCCCGAAAGTCGAAGGACAGGGCATCCGCCCGGTGTACCACCAGATGCCCGTGTTCCCGACAGCGCGCCTCCAGGCGCGGGACGATGTCCCGGTCCACCTCGACGACCTCCATACCCTGCGCTCGCTCCAGCAGCGGGACCGTGATCGCCCCCAGTCCCGGCCCGATCTCCACCAGCGGCTCGCCGGGTCGGGGGGCGATGGCATCGACGATCCGTTGGATGGCCAGGGGATCGTGGAGGAAGTGTTGCCCGAGGTGTTTGCGTGGCCGATGGGTCTCGTTCATGGCGGTCTCGCCCCCTGGGCCGTCAGGCGCAGCGCCACCTCGATGCGCGCCATAGGGCCCCGCGCCCCCGCCCTGAATCGCCTCGAGTCGGCGGGTGACCTGGTCGATCAACTGGGTGGCGAGCGCCTGCAGCTCCGGATCCAGGGCCTCGTGCAGGAACTCCAGTTCGTCGAGCACCCGGTTGAGCTGTTCGGGAGCGTCCATCTCGGGCAGGGTGTGCGCGATCCGCTGCAGATAGGGGTAGGGCTCCATGGCGGGTACTCAATCCTCGTCAGTGCGACGACGCGGCCGGGGCACGTTGTCCAGGGGGATGCCCCATATCCCCAGTCCGCGGTGGCGGGCGATCTTCTCCAGGGCGTGGTACTCGAAGGGGGCCTCGGGCAGGGCCAGTGCCCAGCCGCGCTCCAGGAGATAGGCCGCCAGGTCTTCGCCCTTGACGCGACAGATCGCCGTGAGGGTCCTGTCCGCATGGTCCTGCCGGGGCTCGCAGTGTACGAAGTTCGCCCCCTTCTTGAACTCCAGGGCCAGTGCGGCACGGCTGGTGCAACGTGGCGGGCGCTGGAGTGGCCGGCAGCTGCTGCCGGTGGGGGGGATGTGGATGCCGTAGAGGTGGATGGTGCGGCCCTTGACCCGCAGGGTGGCGTCGTCGCGGACGATCGCGTATCCGGACAGATCGGCCAGGGCGGGGGTCCCGCTCAGGCATAGTGCGAGCAGGGCGGTCCGCAGGGAGGTGGGTGTGGGCACGGGGCCGGGCGTCAGTTGAGGTCGGGGTGGCGGAGCCCAGCGGTGGGCTGTGCCTCGATCCTGGCGAGCAGGGCGCGGTGGGTCCCGGCCCGTCGGGGGTCGGGGTCGGGACGGGCCGGGATCTGTGCCAGGGCCATCACATAGTCGGGCGCCAGGCGGTGGTGGCGGGCCCCGGCGAGCACCAGGGCCTTGTACCAGTCGAAGGGCCTCAGCCGGGGGTCGGTGGCCCCGGGGTGGGCCTGATAGAGATAGACCTCCATGCGCCGGTATCCGACCCTCACCTCTACCGTGCGGGCCACGTAGCCGGCGCCCTCGCAGGCGTCGAGCAGCCCCCGTTCCGCGACACGGAACTCGAACACGGCACCCAGCACGCGGTCCTGGGCGGGTCCTGTGGCGAGGCAGTCACACTTGGCCGAACCGTCCCGGCCCCGTTTGTGGAATGCCAGCCGGTGGCCGGACAATGTCCCGGTGCCCAGCAGGCGGCTCGAGGGCACCCGTTCGGCCAGCCGCAGCGGGTGCAGGTTGGACCCGTAGGCGAAGTAGCGGACCCGGGCGCCAGGCCTCATGTCGCAGCCCCGGCCTCAGGGCCGGTACGGGCCATCTGGATGGCCAGCCGCATGGCGGCATACAGGCTGCCTGTCCCGGCCCTACCCGTCCCGGCCAGGTCGAGGGCGGTACCGTGGTCCACCGAGGTGCGCACGATGGGCAGGCCCAGGGTGACGTTGACCGCCCTGCCGAAGCCGACGTGCTTGAGCACAGGCAGCCCCTGATCGTGGTACATCGCGACGATGGCGTCCGCCTCCGCCAGGGTATGGGGGGTGAAGGCGGTATCGGCGGGCACCGGGCCCTGCAGGTCCAGCCCCTCGCCGCGCAGCGCCTCCAGGGCGGGGGAGATGATCTCGATCTCCTCGCGCCCGAGATGGCCCCCCTCGCCGGCGTGGGGATTCAGACCGCAGACCACGATCCGCGGCGCTGGGATCCCGAACCGGTCCCTCAGGGCGGTGTTCAATGTGCGCAGCACCCGCGCCAGGCGCTTCCAGGTAATGGCCGGGGCCACCTTGGACAGCGGTCTGTGCGTGGTGAGCAGGGCGACACGCAGCGTACCGGCCGTGAGCATCATCACCGGATCGCCCCCCACTGTCTCGGCCAGAAACTCGGTGTGCCCGGTGAAGGGGATGCCGGCCTCATTGATGGTGGCCTTGTGCACCGGGCCGGTCACCATGGCGGAGAAGGTCCCTGCCAGGCATCCCGTGGCGGCGGTCCTGAGGGTCTCGAGGACATAGGGGGCGGTCACAGGGCTTGGGTGCCCGGGCTCGGGTGCTCTCAGCAGCGGGACCGGCGACACCTTCAGCCTGCCCGGGACATGGCGCCGGCGCGCGCCGCCCAGCTCGGCCGGGGTCTCGATCCGCAGCGCCTGTCCGAGCCGTTCGGCGCGGCTCGACAGCAGCTCGGGGTCTGCGATCGCGATCACCTCCGCCTCCCAGGGCTCCTGGGCCAGGGCGACCACCAGGTCGGGTCCGATCCCGGCCGGCTCCCCAGGCGTCACCGCGATGCGTGGCAGGGCGGGTGGGCGCATCGCCGGGCGCTCAGCCCTTGGAGTCGGGGCCCAGGCGGTACTCGACATAGCTCTCGTCCCGCAGGCGGCGCAGCCACAGCTCGGTCTGCTCGGCGACCTTGCTCTTGAGCAGGATCTCGCGTGCCTGGGCACGCATCACCTCCTGGCCCCCGTCGTACTTACGCCGCTCCAGGACCTGGACGATGTGCCATCCGAAGGGGGTCTTGAAGGGTTTGCTGATCTGTCCGGGCTTGAGCTGGTCCATCACCTCCTCGAACTCGGGCACCAGGTCTCCGGGGTTGGTCCACCCCAGGTCGCCCCCATTGACCGCACTGCCGGTATCGTCCGAATTGGCCTTCGCCAGCTGGGCGAAGTCCTCACCGTTGGCGATGCGCTCGCGGATCCGGTTCAGGCGGTCCCGGGCCTGTTGGTCCGAGGTCAGCGCATTGGTCTTGATCAGGATGTGGCGGGCGTGGGTCTGCTCGATGGTCGCCTGCTGACCCCCGCGCCGGTCCTCCAGCTTGATGATGTGGAATCCGCTCGGGCTGCGGATCAGCTCGCTGACCGCCCCCACCTCCATGGTGGCCACGTCCCGGGCAAAGATGCTCGGCAGCTCGCTGCCCGTCCGCCAGCCGAGATCACCCCCCGACAGGGCGTTCTGGCCATCCGATGCCGTCGCGGCCAGATGGGCGAAGTCCTCGCCCTTGAGCGCCCGGTCACGGAGCGCCTCGGCCTTCTCCCTGGCGGCCTTGATCTCCTTGGCCGTGGCCCCTTCGGGCACGCTGACCAGGATGTGCCGTACGTGGAATTCGGTGTCGTCCGCACCCTCGCCGGTCTGGCTTGCGATGAAGTCATTGATCTCCTGGTCGGTCACCCGGATCTTGCGTTCGATCACCCGCTTGCGCAGCTTCTCGATAGTCAGTTCGTTGCGCACCTGTTCCCGAAAATGGGCGTAGTCCACGCCCTCGGCCACCAGACGGTCCCGAAAGTCCTCCAGCGACAGCCCGTTGCGCCCGGCGATATTGCGCATGGTCTCATTGAGGGTGACATCGTCGATCTGGATGCCGCGGCTCTGGGCCAGCTGGAGCTGAAGCCGTTCCAGCACCATGCGCTCCAGGACCTGCCTGGTCAGCAGATCCCGCGGCGGCAGGGGCCCGGAGTGCTCCTTGGCAAGTCTGCGCATGAGGGTCTGCATGCGGGTCTCCAGTTCGGACTGCATCACCGCGTCGTTCCCGACCACCGCCACGATCCGGTCCAGCAATGTCCCGTCCTGGTCGGTGGCGTCCTGGTCTGCCGCCGCCCGCGCCCTGGGAGGCAGCCCTGCCCCCAGGGCGAGGCACGCGCACAGGGCGACCGCCCCCAGACGACCAGTCCATCCACGCCACACGCCAGTGATATCTCTATCTTCAGCCATAGATCTCGTTCCGATCAGAATTCTTCTTCGTAGCCCACGACGTTGCGTTTGAGCAGAGCGCCGATGTTGGATCCCAGTTGGGTGAGCCCTTTGAATACGACTTGGACCATGACACTGGTGTTAAATTCCTCGTCCGTGTTGGTGATGTAGCGCCGGGCCGCCAGGCGCACGGCCCAGCAGCAGCTCTCGTATTCCACCCCGCCGAGGATCTGCACATTGCGCGTATTGCGCAGATCATAGTTCCAGCGCCCCACGAGGTGCCAGCTGGGGGTCACAGGCCATGAGAACGAGACATCCGTCTGCTTGAACTGACCGTCCCGGAAGCTGTAGCCCAGATTGATGATCCGGTTGTGTCGCGCCTTGTAGCGCAGGCGCGCGGCCGTGCGCACATGGGTGCCCCCATGGGGGTCCCACTGGGTGGTCGCACTCGCCAGCCAGCGCCCGTCCAGGTCCGCAGTCAGGTTGCCGACGATGTTCGATGAGCTGTTGGTGTCCGGTTTCAGGTTCGGCAGGGTGACCTTCTTGTTGCTGAAATAGAAGATCTGACCGATGCTGGCGGACAGCTTCTGACTCCCCGTGACGGTATCGATCCACCGCGAGGTCAGGGCCGTGGTCAGCTGGTTCGCATTGCTCAGACGATCGGCGCCGGTGAACTCGTTGTCCCGGAACAGCTGGGAGAAGGTGAACTCGAACTGGGAGGTGTCGAAGACCGGGAGGTTGTCCTGATCCTCGAAGGGCACATAGAGGTAGTACAGCCGGGGTTCGATGGTCTGGACGGTGCCGGAATCACCGATCGGGCGCTCAAAGATCAATCCGCTGTCCAGGCTGAGTATGGGCAGGGTGCGCGACGGCGAGGAGCGGAACCGATCCCCTGTGTTGTTGAGGTCATAGCGGGTGTAGCGCAGCTGGGCCTTCGGTATTGCATAGTAGCCGGGGCGCACAAAGGGCCAGTCCACCCCGACCTGGGCATCCAGGCGCCTGCCGGTGAGTGCGTCGTCCTTGTCGAAGTTCACCCACTCGCCGCGCAGGCTGTAGCCCAGACCGAACCGGCGGTCGGGGAGGGAGACCGAGCCGAGGAACTGCGGGAGGCGCTTGTAGGGCCGGTTCGCGGTAGAGATCGTGTCGTCGATGGTCTTGAAGTTCTGGACCCGGGCGAGCAGCCTCCAGGGGCCATTGGAGAAGTTGAAGTCGGCGTTCTGGAGCAGATGGGTGAGGCTGCTCTGCCCCAGGGAGCTCCCCAGGTCCTCGTAGTACCGGGAATCGGACACGTCCCGATAGGTGACATCGGCCTTCCAGTGGGGGGTGAGTGAGGTCTTGTGCTTGAAGTCCACCAGCCACCGCTTCTGGTGGGCCTTGCTGTCATTGAGATACTCCAGCTTGAGGATCCCGGTATCCGTGCGCGGGAACAGGTAGCGGTTCTCCGTCTTGATCTGCAGCCCCCTGCGCGACAGATAGCGGGGGGTGATGGTCATGTCGTAGTTGGGCGCGATGTTCCAGTAGAACGGTGTGATGATCTCGGTTCCGGAGTTCTCCGTGGTCCCTACCGTAGGGGAGAGGAAGCCGGTCTTGCGCCGGTCGTCGATGGGGAACTCCAGCCAGGGGCTGTAGAATATCGGGACGTCCTTGATCCTGAAGATCACCTGGGTGGCGTGGCCGCGCCCCGATGCCCGGTCCAGGGTGACCTTCTTACCCGAGAGCATCCAGGCATTGTCCCCCGGGTTACAGGTGGTGTAGGTGGCGTTGTTGAGCTGGACGACATCCGCGGACTTGCGAAAGATACGTTTGGCCTTGCCGTGGGCGTGGCGGGGCGTATAGCGGTACTGGGCGTCGGAGAAACGCACGTACTCGGTCTCGCTGTTCAGCTCGGCCCGCTGGCTGTCTATGGCCAGACCCTGCTCCAGGTCCTGGTAGACGACGTGCCCGGTGGCGATATACTGTTCCTGGTCGCGGAGATAGCGCAGATCGTCGCTGGCGAGCCTCTGATACCCGTATTCCAGGTCTACGTTGCCACTGAATTCGGCCTCCCCGGAGATCTCGTTGAACCGGGCCTTGTCGGCCTCCAGGTTGACACGCGGTTCTCCGGGGGCCTGCGGGGGTATGACGAAGGGCTTGTATTCCGGGCCTCTGCACAGGGACCAGGTGTCTTCGCCGGCCACGACCGGCCCCCATGGCCCGTGGAGCACGAGGACCGTGAGCAGGGCCCGGATGGTGTTCTTCTTGTCTGGCACCGTGCCTGTCTCCCTCTGCCCTGGCTGTGTGTGGATTGCCCACGGAGCGCCCGGCCTGCCGCAGGCCTCCGGCCCTCATGACGGGCTGCCTGTCTACCCGTCCGTCACCCGTAACGGTGCATGACGTTCCGTCGGGAAAAACCGTGCCCGCAAGGATGTCCCCGCTTGTATCGCCGCATCTCTTCAATGAGAGTCGGCCCGCAATGTTAGCCGATTTTCCCGGCCAGCCAAACAACACCCCTGCCATCGGGCATATCGGGGCGTTGGGATCCCGCTGACCCGCCGCCTGTCCGGATAGTGCTGAATCGCCGCGACCAGGCAAGCCACCAGGGGGATGAGCGGCGCGTGGTCCGGCTGCAGTGGTCCCGCGTCGGTGCGCGGATCTCGCCTGCGCCATGGGTGGCGGCACGATCCGTCCCCCGATCTCGCCCGGACCTCTCACCGGGGCAGGAGCCCCGGCCACGGCCCGACCCGGATCAGCATCCGCGCGTGCCTGCGGCTCGGGCCGGGTCTGCGCGACGCGCATGGGCGGTCGGCAGGGAGGGCTGGACCGGCAGATGGCTTTAGAGACGGGATGCCCGTGAGGGATGTCTCGTCTTCGTTTTCCAGTGAGAGTGATGCGTCACAGGGAGGCACTGGAGCCCCGGCACAGGGATTGTGCCGGGTTTTTATTTTGGTCAGGCGGTTGGCAGCGATCCGCCGGTTCCGCAGGCCGGTTTCAGGTGCGGGCCGTGGCGTGTGGCGATTGCATCGAAGTGCCCGGTTGCGGCTATAATGCGCGCCTGACCCGGCACTGACGGCGGGTCCGCCGTCCCTTGGGCCGCTCAAATCGTCGGAGTCGAGAATTCCCCCGGATGCGCATGGTCGCCTACGAGGCCATTAAGAATCCCCTGTTGGAAAGGCGGCTGTTTCAGCACCGAGCCCTGCTGGCCGGTGTAGCGATCGTGCTGCTGGTCTGTGTGTCCCTGATCCGGCTGGCCTATCTGCAGATCGTCCATCACGAACACTATGCGACCCTGTCGAAGGACAATCGGGTGCGCCTGGTGGCGCTTCCTCCCCCCCGCGGCCTGATCTACGACCGCAACGGTGTCCTGCTCGCCGAAAACCTGCCCGCCTACCGCCTGGAGATCACCCCATCCGAGGTCGGGGATCTGGACCAGACGCTGCACGGCCTGGCCGAGATCATCCGCCTCGAAGAGGGGGACTTGAGCCGCTTCCGGGGCGAGGTCGGCCGTAAGCAGCCCTTCCAGGCGACGCCACTGCGCTTCAACCTCAGTGAGGAGGAGGTGGCTCGGTTCGCCGTGAACCGTTATCGCTTCCCGGGGGTGGAGATCAACGCCCGCCTGGGCCGGCACTATCCGCTGACCTCCCGCGGGGTACACGCCATGGGCTACGTGGGGCGGATCAACGAGGAAGATCTGAAGCGGATCAATACGAACAACTATACGGGCACGAGCCACATCGGCAAGGTCGGCATAGAGCGTTACTACGAAGAGCTGCTCCATGGTGAGGTCGGGTACCAGGAGGTCGAGATCAACGCCCAGGGGCGGGTCCTGCGTGTGCTGGCCGAGCAACCGCCGGTCCCGGGCAAGGACATCGTCCTGAGTCTGGACGCGAGTCTTCAGCAGGTCGCCGAGGAGTCCCTGGGGGCCGAGAACGGTGCGGTGGTCGCCCTGGACCCCAACACCGGAGAGATCCTGGCCCTGGTCAGCACCCCGACCTACGATCCCAATCTATTCGTCAATGGTATCAGCTCCAGGGAATATCAGAGACTGCGCAACGACCCCGACCGGCCGCTGTTCAACCGGGCCCTGACCGGTCAGTATCCCCCCGGTTCGACCATCAAGCCCTTCGTCGCCCTGGCGGGCCTGAACTATGGGGTGACCTGGGCCGACAAGACCATCTGGGCCGGGGGCTACTATTCGCTGCCCAACGGCCGGCGCCGGTTTCGGGACTGGAAACGCGGTGGACACGGTGAGGTCAATCTGGCGAAGGCCATCACGCAGTCCTGTGACGTCTATTTCTACGATCTGGCCTATCGCCTGGGGATAGATCACCTGCATGACTTTCTGGCGCACTTCGGTTTCGGCCAGCGCGCCGGGGTGGACGGCAGCGGCGAACGCGGTGGCCTGCTGCCTTCACGGGAGTGGAAGCGCCAGGCCCATGACCAGCCCTGGTTCCCGGGCGAGACGGTGATCGTGGGCATCGGCCAGGGCTATCTGCTCACCACCCCTGTGCAGCTGGCGAAGGCCACCGGTATACTGGCGGTCCGGGGGCGTGCGGTGCAGCCCCACTTCCTCCATGCCAGCCGCGATCCGCGCACCGGTGAATTCACCCCGCGGACCGAGGAGGCCAGGCCGCAGATCGTCCTTCAGGACCCACGCTATTGGGACCAGGTGATCGAGGCGATGATCGCCGTGACCCGCAAGCGCAACGGCACGGCCTACCGGATCGGCAAGGATGCCCCCTACACCATAGCCGGAAAGACCGGAACGGCCCAGGTGTTCTCGCTCAAGAAGGACCAGCGCTACGACTCCGAGACCTTGGACAAGAGGCTCCATGACCATGCCCTGTTCATCGCCTTCGCCCCGGCCGAGGCGCCGGAGATCGCCGTGGCCGTGGTGGTCGAGAACGGCGGGCACGGTGGATCGGTGGCGGCGCCGGTGGCACGCCGGGTGATGGACTACTATCTGCTGGGCAAGAGCTGAGGCGTGTCGGAGCTCGATCAGTCCAGTCGGCACGGGGTAGACAATGCCCTGCTGCGTGTCATCCGGCTCGATGGCCTGTTGCTGGGCGCCATACTCGCAGTCGCATCGCTGGGCCTGCTGGTGCTGTACAGCGCCGCCGGTGGCGAGACCGGGCTGGTCTATCGCCAGCTCGTGCGCTTGGCCATGGGGATGATGGTACTTCTGGCCCTGGCCCAGGTCTCAGCAGACAGATTGCGGCTGTGGACCCCCTGGTTCTACTCCATGGGGCTGGGTCTGCTGTTGTGGGTGGCCGTGGCGGGGGTGATCGGTAAGGGGGCACAGCGCTGGCTGGACCTGGGCTTCATGCGCTTCCAGCCCTCTGAGCTGATGAAGCTGGCGGTGCCGATGATGGTGGCCTGGTACTTCTCTGACCGGCACCTCCCCCCGACCACACGGCAGATCCTGACCGCCTTCTCGCTGGTGATCGTGCCGGTGCTGCTGATCGCCAAACAGCCGGACCTGGGGACCGCCCTGCTGGTGGCCTCGGCGGGCCTGTTCGTGATCTTCCTGGCCGGTATGAGCTGGCGCCTGATGGCCGGTCTGGCCGCCACCGCCGTGGCCGGAGCACCGTTGCTGTGGTACTTCATGCACGACTATCAGCGCCTACGCGTGCTGACCCTGCTGGATCCGGAGAGCGACCCCCTGGGGGCGGGCTATCATATCATTCAGTCCATGATCGCGATCGGTTCCGGGGGAATGTATGGCAAGGGCTGGTTGAACGGTACCCAGTCACAGCTCGATTTCATTCCCGAGCGTTCCACGGATTTCATATTCGCGGTGTTCGGCGAGGAGTTCGGGTTCGTGGGTGTGCTCATACTGCTCGTCCTGTATATACTCATCGTCCTCAGGGGACTGGCCATCGCAGCCCATGCCCAGGACACCTATTCGAGGTTGCTGGCGGGTGGACTGAGCATGACCTTCTTCGTCTATGTGTTCGTCAATATCGGCATGGTCTCCGGGATGCTCCCCGTGGTGGGTGTCCCGCTGCCGCTGGTCAGTTATGGAGGGACCTCGATGGTGACCCTGATGGCCGCATTCGGTATCCTGATGTCCGTGCACTCCCACCGCCGACTCCTGAGCCGCTAGATCGCCATGCCACAACGACGCTCCGAATGCCTCGCCCTGCTGGGCCTCCTGTCCATGATCCTGGTGGGGACGGTGGCCTGTGCCGCCACCCCGAATGGGGCCATGCCCTACAGTGAGCGCGCCGATGTCCGGGCATTCATGGACCAGATGGTCGACCGCCACGGTCTCGACGAGGAGGCATTGGAGGCCCTGTTCAGCGGCGTGAAGCGCCAGGACGGGGTACTCAAGGCCATGGCGCGCCCGGCGGAGGGAAAGCCGTGGTACGCATATCGCAAGATCTTTCTGACCCCCCGGCGGGTAGAGGGCGGGGTCGCCTTCTGGCGCGCCAACGCCGAGACCCTCGACAGGGCCCGTGAGCACTTCGGTGTCTCGCCGGAGGTGGTGGTGGCCATCATCGGCGTGGAGACCTTCTATGGGCGGCGTATGGGGGGCTTCCCGGTCCTGGACACCCTGGCGACGCTGGGATTCGACTACCCTGCGCGGGGCAATTTTTTCCGCGGTCAGCTGGAGCATCTGCTGTTGCTGTCCCGGGAGGAGGGGCTGGATATCGGCGAGCTGAAGGGCTCCTATGCGGGGGCCATGGGCATGGGACAGTTCATCCCCAGCAGCTACCGGGCCTATGCGGTGGATTTCGACCAGGACGGCCGGCGTGACCTGTGGCACAGCAGCGCCGATGCGATCGGCAGTGTGGCCAACTACTTCAGACGCCATGGCTGGGAGACCGGTGGTGATGTCGCGGCCCAGACCCGGGTGGCGGGCACGGGTTACAGCAAGGTCCTGGGCAAGGGCTACAAGCCCAGTCTGGCGCCGGATCGCCTGCTTGCCCGCGGGATCGAGGTCCCCGAGGGGCTGGACGGGGATACACGCCTGGCCCTGATGGAATTCGATGTCGGACACGACACGGAATACTGGCTGGGATTCAAGAACTTCTACGTGATCACCCGCTACAACCACAGCCCTCTCTATGCCATGGCCGTGTATCAGCTCAGTCAGGAGATCAAGCATGCCCACGCCCAGAGACTGGCGGACAATTGAGCCCTCCGTGATCGGGGGGGTGTCTGCGCTGCTCCTGCTCGCCCTGACAGCCGGCTGCGGAGGGCCGCAACTGGTGGAACAGGACGGGCCGGGCGCGACGGCCGTCGGCGCGCACACCCCGGATGCGGTACCCCGCCCCGAGCCTCGGAGTCGCTACGGCAATCCAGAGAGCTATAAGGTGCTCGGCCAGTGGTATCACCCGATGAAGGACAGTAAGGGGTATCGGGAGAGAGGGGTCGCCTCCTGGTATGGCACGAAGTTCCACGGGCGCCGGACCTCCAGTGGCGAGCCCTACGACATGTATGCCATGACTGCGGCCCACAAGACCCTGCCGCTGCCCACCTATGTGCGGGTGACGAATCTGGAGAATGGGCACAGCGCCGTCGTCAAGGTCAACGACCGGGGGCCCTTTCACACCGGCCGGATCATCGATCTCTCCTATGCCGCGGCCAGGAGGCTCGGCGTGGACCGCAAGGGGACCGCGCCGGTGGAGGTGGCGGCCCTGAGTCCGCCAGGGCCCGGGGCCGACGAGGCGGGTGCCGCGGCCGGGGTGCAGCCCTCGCTGGAGTCTGCCGGGCCCCCCGAGCGGGTGCTCTTTCTGCAGGTCGGGGCCTTCTCCAGCCGCAGGAATGCGGAACTCCTGCGGGATCGACTGAAGGAGCACGCCCTCGATCCGGTACAGATCGAGGCGCCGGCAGACGAGGGGCACCCGGGTCTGTACCGGGTGCGCATCGGGCCCCTGAACAGCACCGAGGCGGTGGATCAGGTGGCCGAACGCCTCAAGGCGCTGGGGACGACCGAATACCGGATCGTGTCGAATTAGTATCCCCGTGGTCTGCGGTGCTCAGGCATCGTGCCTTCCACACATCCTTGTCCGTCGTGTCAGGCACGGCGGGCGCCCTTCTGTGAATCAAGAGACTTGGACAGGTGGTGACATTGTTTAGATTGGTGATCGGTTTGTTGTGGGTGGTTGTGTCGGGCGCGGCGCACGCCGTGGCGGTACCCGTGCCGGCGGCGCCGGCGATCGATGCCAGGAGCTTTATCCTGCAGGACTATCACACCGGCAAGGTGCTGGCGGAAAAGAATGCCGGCGAGCGTCTGGCGCCGGCGAGCATCACCAAGCTGATGACCGCCTATGTGGTGTTCAAGGCCCTTGCCGAGGGCAAGGTGGGTCTGGACGACCAGGTCTATGTCAGTGAGAAGGCCTGGCGGATGAAGGGCTCGCGGATGTTCATCGAGGTCGGCAAGCGGGTGCGGCTCGACGATCTGCTCAGGGGCATGATCGTCCAGTCCGGCAACGATGCGAGCGTGGCCCTGGCCGAACACGTGGCGGGCAACGAGGCCGTGTTCGCCACGCTCATGAACGCCGAGGCCCAGACCCTGGGGATGAGCAACAGCCATTTTGTGAATGCGACCGGGCTGCCTGGCAAGGACCACTATATGTCCGCCCGTGACATCGCGGTGCTGGCCGCGGCACTGATCCGGGACTTCCCGGATCAGTACATACGCTACTCACAAAAGGAATACAGCTACGGCGGGATCACCCAGCACAACCGCAACAAACTCCTGTGGCGGGACGACTCGGTCGACGGCCTCAAGACGGGGTACACGGAGTCGGCGGGCTACTGCCTGGTCTCTTCCGCCGAGCGTGACGGGATGCGCCTGATCTCGGTGGTCATGGGCACCAAGAGCCCCAAGGCCCGGGTGAACCACAGTCAGGCCCTGCTGAGCTATGGGTTCCGGTTCTTCGAGACCCCCCGCCTCTATGCCGCCGGCGAGCCGCTGGAACAGCCGCGGGTGTGGAAGGGGCAGGTCGAGCATGTCCCGGTGGGACTGAAGACGGACCTCTATGTCACCATTCCCCGTGGCCAGTCTGCGGCCCTGAACTCGGACATCGAACTCGAACCGGGGATCGTGGCCCCGGTCGATGGCGGGCAGACCCTGGGCAAGGTGGTGGTCAGCCTCGGTGGCGAGCCGCTGGCGCGCCAGCCCCTGGTGGCCCTGAAGGCCGTCCCGGAGGGGGGGCTGTGGCGGCAGGCGATGGACAGCGTACTCCAGTGGTGGCACGAGTGACAGGCCTGCGCACCCGGGCACTGCGGGCGGTTCACTGGTATGGCAGGTATTGCCCACGCCGTGATGTGCCCACAGACACGGGAGCTGGATGCCGATACCGAGTGCGACAGCTGCGCTGACCCCGTGCCGGTGACCGCCTCCAGTTGGAGCCCTGCCTACCTCAATGGGCGCTTTCTGCCGGTGCAGGAGGCCTCGGTACCCGTCATGGACCGGGGCTTTCTGTTCGGCGACGGGGTATACGAGCTGATCCCCGTCTACGGCGGGCGGGTATTCCGCATCGACCAGCACCTCAGGCGCCTCGAGCGCAGCCTCTCCGAGACCGGCATTCCCAATCCCTATCCCAGGGAGCGGTGGCGTGAGGTGGCCGCGGAGCTGGTGCGGCGTGCCGGCCCCGCCGATCTCAGTGTGTATCTCCAGGTGACCCGCGGTGTGGCGAGCCTGCGTGACCACGCCTTTCCCGAGGCGGTGACTCCGACGGTCTTCGCCATGGCCACGCCCCTGTCCCGGCCCCGGCAGGCGTGGCTGGAGGCCGGCATCTCTGCGGTGGTCCTCGAGGACATCCGGTGGCGCCGGTGCGACATCAAGGGCATCAGTCTGCTGGCGAATGTCCTGTTACGGGAGCGGGCGGTCGAGCTCGACGCCGTGGAGGCCATCCTGGTCCGCGACGGCCATGTCACCGAGGGTGCAGCCTCGAACGTGATCGTGGTCCGCGACGGTGTGCTCCAGAGCCCTGCGAATGGCCCTGAGCTGCTGGCGGGGGTGACACGTGACCTGGTCCTGGAGCTGGCCCGCGTCGATGGTCTGCCCGTGGAGGAGCGGGTCCTGCCCCGGGAGGCGCTGGCGACGGCGGACGAGATCTGGGTGACCAGCTCCAGCAAGGAGATCCTCGCCGTGACGCGCCTCGACGGACAAGGAGTGGGGACGGGGCGTCCGGGGCCGCTCTGGCAGCGGGTCCATGCCCTGTTCCAGACCTATAAGTCGAGGCTGGCCCGCGGGCACGCGGACCCGGTTCAGGGGTGAATATGGAGCCTCCGGAGCGCCGGGCACTGGGGTTTCCCTGTGAGTTCCCGATCAAGGCACTGGGCCGGGCAGGGCCCGGATTCCGGGACCAGGTGGTCGAGATCGTCTCGCGGCACGTCGCCGGGATCCCGGACGAGCGGGTCACGAGCCGCCCGAGCCAGGGGGGGCGCTATACCAGTGTCACGGTCCGGGTCACGGCATCCAGCCAGGGACAGCTGGACGCCATCTATCGTGAGCTCAGCGCCTGTGAGCAGGTGTTGATGGTGCTGTGAGTACAGGCCTGCGCATGTCCGCCCGGTCCCGCCCCCGGATCCTCCCGCCCTGAAGACCGAGAGACCCGATGCGCAGGCGCCCCCCGGGCGCGGGCTGGAGCTGCGCTGGCTCGGGCGCTGTGCCTATGTCCCGACCTGGCAGCGGATGCGGGACTTCACCGCGTCGCGCACAGACGACACCCCCGATCAGCTGTGGGTGGTGGAGCACCCACCCGTGTACACCCTGGGGCTGGCCGGGCGGCGCGAACACCTCCTCGATCCGGGTGCGATACCGGTGGTCCAGGTCGACCGCGGGGGACAGGTCACCTACCACGGTCCCGGCCAGATCGTGATCTATACCCTGATCGACCTGCCACGGCGCGGCCTGGGGGTGCGGCGGATGGTCACCCACATGGAGGAGGCCGTGATCGGGTTTCTGGGGACCCAGGGGGTGGCGGCCGAGTCGAGGCCCAAGGCCCCCGGGGTCTATGTGGAGGGGGCCAAGATCGCCTCTCTGGGGATCCGCATCCGCAGGGGACGCAGCTATCATGGGCTGGCCTTCAACCTGGCCATGGACCTGGAGCCCTTTACGCGGATCAACCCCTGTGGCTTTCCCGGGCTGCGGGTCATCGACCTGGCCGCCCTGGGCGTCACCATGGGCTGGGACGAGGCCGCCCGGGGCCTGTGCGATCACCTGGGCCGGATGCTGGGGCGGGCCTGAGGCCGCACTACTGCCAGCCGATCACCTCATAGCCCCGATCACGCAGGCACTTCTGCACGAAGTTCTTGAATACCGGTGAGGTGTCGGTGGACTGGATCGCCCCTCGTGTGGCCCCGGCCGCGGCACCGGCCGCTGCCCCGGCCGCCGCGCGGCTGAGT
>Ga0114931_10002389_pt1 | contig 23903 bp, 22 predicted proteins | sample 2SBtaG_FD_89579 | JGI IMG/M metagenome (GOLD analysis project Ga0114931, IMG submission 89579) | Deep subsurface microbial communities from Kolumbo volcano to uncover new lineages of life (NeLLi) - 2SBTROV14_V59a metaG | ecosystem: Environmental > Aquatic > Marine > Volcanic | place: Kolumbo... | reverse complement strand
GCCGAGTCCACATGAGAGAACACGCGGTTGGCGATGGGGCCGATATCGCCGCGGGCCAGGCGCTTGATCCCTGCCCAGAAGCCCCGGGCGGACTTCTCGGGGTGCTTGCCGTCGCCCTTGCCTTTGCCGCCACCACCACCGCCGCCGCCACCACCGCCGCCGCCGCCACCACCACCGCGCTTGCGCTTGCCGCGGTCGCCGACCAGCGCGAGCACCGCATCGATGGCCGCGGCCTCGCTGCGCGGCACGCCCAGCTTGCGCAACCCCGACGCCAGCGCTCGCGGATCGCCGGCGCGGATCACCGCCGAGGCCAACACCACGGTAATGACACGCAACACCATGGTGAGCCCGAACAAGGCACCGGTCGCGTTCACTTCCAGCGTCCACCACAGCAGCTTCACGTCGTGCCACTCGTCGTGCGCGGGATCGTGAGCGACCATGCTGTAGGCGATCAGAATGACCCCCAGGAACAGGGCCAGCTTCTTGAGCTGGCGCAGCAGCGCGCCCAGCTTTTCGCCGACGACGAACCACAACACCACCTGCACCACCGCGGCGATGCCCACCATCCACCACGCAGGCAGAAAGAACACCCCGATCGCCAGGGCGATCAGATACAGGGCGCGTATGCGAGGATCAGTCATCCGAAACAAAAAGAGAGCCCGGATGGTATCCGGGCTCTCGCTTTGGCAAAAGGGCTATCGGGTACTACTGGAAGCGCGGCGGGTCGCAGGTTCCTGCGAGCTTACGCTGCATGGTCAGTTGGTAGAACTGCTCCAGCGCCTGGTACGCGTTTCCGTCGAGGTCGAACGCACCGTGCTCATTGTGAGGAGCGAGCTGGTTGCCCACCTTCTCGAGCCGGGCGCGGTTGATGATGACCGCATCACCGGTGTCGTTGAGGGTGAAGTACGACAGCATGAACGTCGGGTTCTTGGTCACGTTGTCGAACACGCGCTCATCCTGGTTGGAGGCCATGAAGCCCTCGGCACCGAGGTTGTGACACGCGTCGCAGTTACCCTGACCCTGGGCGTTCTTGTCTGCCCACAGGTCGGCCACGTCGGTGTCGAGCCAGTCTTGCAGGTTCATGCAACCCGACCACTCCTCGAGGGGATTGAGCTGCGTGGTGCCGCTGCCCGCTGCTATCTCGGCGGTGAACCAGGCAGAGATAGCATCCAGACTGCCCTGGTCCCAGGTCGGAGCGTTGTTGTGGCCGTTCTGACCGTACTGGACCAGTTTCGAGGTGGCGGGATCGAAGGCGCTGAACAGCAAAGCCTTGTTGTTCATGATGGTGTTGTAGGCCGTGGTCGGGTCCGTCGAAACGAACGCGGGCGTCTGGGCCGTGTGACAACCTGCTCCGTTCGCGCCACACGTCGCCGTTACAAGGGGGCGAACGTTTTGCTCGAACAGGGCCTGAGCCGTGTCCGGCACCGGGGTGGTGCCGGCATCGGCTTGGGGCTGTTGCACGCCAGCGTCAGGACTGCCGTTGTTGTTGTTGTTGGACGGACCATCATCGACGAGCGAACCCACGCAACCAGTGGCCATGAGGGCGACTGCGCTCAAGCCGGCTAGTATGGTGTTGTGAAGTTTCATTCTTCCTTGTCCGTTCCTTCTGAGTATTGAGTCTCTAGTGTCGTCTGTCGATGATGGGCCTAGTCGTTCCGCCGACGGCGCACTGCGATGAGGGCGGCTCCGAGGAGGAACAGCATGCCAGCGCTGCCGCTACCGGTGTTCGAGGTCGAACAACCACCCAGGGCGCCGTTGCCGTTGTTGGTACCACCGGTGCCACCGGTACCGGGGTCCGGGTTCGGCGTCGGGTCCGGGTTCGGCGTCGGGTCCGGGTTCGGCGTCGGATCGGGGTCCGGCGCGGCGGGCTGCTCGAGGCTGGACCAGATTTCGAAGAACAGGTCCGGTTTGTACATCGGGATGCCGGGGCTGGTGAGCTTACCGGTCATCGCGCACATGTTGAACGACGGGATGCCAGTGGCTTTGCCGGTGCTGACCATGAACGGGTTCTTGACCATGGCGCAGTGGATGAAGTTACGGCCCTGGTTGTTCGGGTTGTTGCCGAGGTACTTGGAGTACTTGCTACCGTCGGCGGGACCGGACATCTCGAGCTTGGGCAGCATCGCAACGGCGTTGGTCTGCATGTCCATCTTCATGTTCATGATTGCGGCCGGGACGCCACCGTTGCCGTTGTGGTTCGGGGACAAAAACGACCACGTCAGCTGCGGGTTGTCAGTGGTGCCAGTCCAGGTCTGGAACATGGTGGCGTGGGTGAACTCCGTCTGCGAGTCGATGGCGAACTGAGTGATGTCCGCCGAGGGCCCCATGTTCAGACCGTCGCGGGTGGGCAGGGCGCAGCCAAAGTCGATCTGGTCGTCATAGCCGCCCTTTCTGTTGTTGTTGTTGTTGCCGCGGTGCATCTGCCACTGCAGGCACAGCTTGCCATTGCGCGCACCCTGCAGGTCCAGGACCTGGCGGGTCTTGATGCGCATCGCGTAGGTACGCTGACCCGAAGCGGTCTCGCCACGGTAGGCCACGCGCTCTTTCCACAGAACGTTGCCGGAGGTGTTGTCGACGCCGGCGCACCACACGCCCTCACGCTGGGGCTGGTTGTTGCCTTCGTTGCCACAGCAGACGCTCATGTCCTGGCCTTCGATCTGCTCGCAACCGCCACGGCTGCGCTCTTCGCGATCGATGACCGAGGTGTCGAAGTTCTTGTTGATGTTGCAGGAGCTGCCGTCGTCGGCGCAGCTGAAGGTGAGGCTGTTGGCCCAGCCGTCGTCGCGGCCGTTGCCATTGCAACCTTCCATACACATCATATTGATGGAGCCGTCGGCGCCGGTCACGGGCGAGCAGCTGCCACCGGCCTGCTTCATCGAGCAGTTGTCGTTGTTTTTCTGCATGATCATCGCCGAGGTGTCGTTCTCGCGGAGACGTACGTTCGACGTGAGCTGAACCAGCGAGCAGTCGGAGCGAACGACCTGCGCATAACGCTCGGTATTGGTGTTGTTGTTGCGGTCCCAGTTGGCGAACACCGCGTACAGATCATCGGTTCCACCGTTGATCGAGCGCAGGTGCACGACTTCGGGAGCATTGAAGGCGCGATATTCGTCGGCTTGCCGCTGGGTGATGAAGCGGAAGTTCGCGACGTCCGGCTGCGCCGAGATGCCGGTCGGGGTGGTCTCGTCCTGGACGAGGGTGAACGGCATGCAGGCGCCCTGCATGTGGCCGGTCTGAATCTGGTCGCCCAGGTTGGCGCCAGTCGGACCGTTGAGACGGCCGGTCCACATCGCCACCACGATTCCCTTGGTGGGGTTGGTCGGCGACATGGAGAAGAACGCCATCTCGTTGGTCATTTCTTCGTCGGTCGCGCGGAGCACCTCGACGCCGTTGCGGATACGGGTGCGGGCGGTATCTTGCGGGTCGTACTGCTGTATGAGTACCGAATGGGACTTTCCTGCATTTGCCTGTTGGATGGACGGCAGTGCAAGGGTCGCCATCCCTACAGCGATTCCAATTGCAGTTGCATGTTTTATCATCTTGGTTTCCCTATTGCCCTTGGTGGTGAGTAGTCTTCCCGACGAGTTCTTGACGAGGGCTATCCGTGCAACGAGCATGCCGGACCCAAGTGGCTGAAATATGGACGATTGGGGTGTAGGGCTTGGGGGGACAAGGTTCCAGCTGGGACTGGGGACCCCGCATCGGCTGTCATCACCATGTCATCTGGCTGTCATGTCCCCGCGCGGGCACGCAAGCTGTGAACAACGCGGGAGTTTCGCTGTAATTCGTTGACATCACACAGGGTGACGCCTCATACCTTGGGACATGGCGAAATGGATTGCGACGGCCGTCGCGGTTGGCCTGGTGCTCATCCTGGTTCTGTGGAAGCTGACGGCTCCTCCGGGCGAAAAGCACCGAAACGCCGTCGTGCCCGATGCCGCAGTGGAGCCCACAGGTCCCACCACCATGCCGACGTTCAAAAAGAGGGCGGTCAAAAAGCCCCAGGCCAAACCCAGCGACGGTGGCATCGTGTTGGAGAAGGTCGAGAAGCTCGATCCCAAGAGCGAAGAGTTCAATCGCCGGATCGACATCGGCATCACCGACCGGCTGCGCGCCCACGCGGCGCTGTGCTACAAGGGCGGCGGCAACCCGGACGCCAAGCTGAAGATTTTCTACCGGTTGCGCATCGAGAACGGCAAATCGTGGGTGACGGACGTGAAGCTCGAGAACCACGGCATCCCCGATGCGATCGCCCGCTGCATGGTCGACAACGTCGAGCGCGCCACCTGGAGCTCGGACGACATGCCCGACTTCACCACCCCGGAAAACGACCGCGAGATGTTGTTCGTTCGGCTGCGCGCCCTCAAGAAATACAAGTGGCGCTACAAAGAGCTGCGCCAGTAGCACGGCGTCCGCAGGCCGCGCCTGCCGCCGAAACGAGGAAAAGGCGGGGAGCATTGTCCCCGCCTCTGGCGTCGGTCCGTTGAGCGTCTGGCCTCTAGATCTAGATCTAGAACGGGTCTTCCTCCCAGACATCGAAGGCGCCATCCCCCGTGAGGGTGCCATCCGGTTGCAGCGTCGGGAAGAAGGACAACACCACGCCATCAGAGCGGAACATCTCGAAGTTACCGTGGCACAGGCCATCGCCGGAGTTGGTGATCTTGAGGTTCAGGCGTTCGGGGTCATCGTTCCACTGGCCCATGTAGTCCACGTAGCTGTACGAGTCGTCGTCGCGCCAAACGTTGAAGACGTATTCTTGCTCGAGCGTCTCCTGCGGATCGCAGCCCAGGAAGTTGACGGTGGTCTTGACGGCCCAGGTGCCCACGTCCCAGCAGCCACCGCCGTGGTCGGGTGGTGGAGCTTCGGTCTGGGTGTAGGTGCCCGATACGGTCAGGGTCGTTTCGCAAATGATCCCCAGCGCATCGAGCCGTGCATCAAAGGCTGGATCGGACGAAGGGATACGGTCGATATTGTCATTGCCCTGCACTCCGTTGAGCGCACAAGCACCCAAGCTGAGGGAGACAGCAGCGGCCAACAGACCAAGGCTAAGAAAAGATCCCGGGCGGCGGTTTGTTGCGTACATGCTCCACATTCAGTAGCACCAGGCGTGCCATCGAGAACTACCCGGATTTATTGGCCGGGGTGGCCTTTCGACTGGGGCATGGTCTACCCACGTCGGCGAACACACGCCCCATGGGGAAGTACGGAGCGCTACGTAACATCGCCTGGTTGTGCGTGGAACGCAGGGTGCATAATGGAGGTTGCATGGGTTTACGAACCGCCGGAATCTTCATCATCAGCGCCGCGCTCGCGGCCTGCAGTAGCGACAAGTCGGACTCGGCCACCGCGCACAGCGCCAACGTGGCCGCCACCAAAAAGCCCAGCATCGCCAAGGACGTCGGCGCGCCTCACCTGCCGGCAGCGCAGAAAAAGTGGGTGCCCAAAGAGTTTCGCGCCGGCATGGGCCGGTTCAAAGACCCGGGGATCTACGTCGACGGCAAGCCCCTGGGCATCTTGAAGTTCGGCGAGCTCCCCGTGCCGCTGCCGCCTTCGTGGCGTTACGAAAATGCCGCCGTGCAGTTTACCGGCGGCCAGGCGCCCAAAAAGAAGATCGTGCACCAGCGGCGCTACTCGTTCGTCAAATACCTCGAGGCGATGCACGTGGACGTCGCCAAGATCAAAGAAGTCCACCTGTATGGCGGCGCCAAGAAAGCCCGGGCCGTGGTCATCGAGGGCTCCACGTTGCGCAAAGGCGGCGTGTTCGAGTTCCGCTTCGGCAGCTCGACGTACGGCAAGGCAATCCCGGCGTGTGGCCCCCATGTTGGCGACACCAACTGCCCGGACAACATCCGCGCCATCGCCGTGTACGTCCACAAACGCCCGCCCAAACGCAAAGGCGGCTACTTCTATCTCAACGGCAAGCGCCTCGATGGCATCCCGTATTTCGGCACCCCGTTGCGCGGTGGCATCCGTATCTACAAGGACGGGCCGCTGGTGGCGATGATCAAACGGCGCAAGCTCCCCAAAGTCTCGATGCACATGACGAAAACGCCCGACGGTGTCGAACACTGGCACTTCTTTGGCTGGTTGCAGAGCCAGGGCGTGAACACCGACTCGATCAAGGAAGCCTGGCTCATCCATCACAACCGCCGCGTCCGCCGCATTCCGCGGGACAAGCTGATCAAGGCCATGTTCACGGCCAGCGCCAAGAAGAGCGGCGAGATTTTGTTCGGCGACGAGAAGATCCCGACCAAGGCGATCGCGTTACACTCGAAGCCTGTGAAAAAGGAAGACCTACCGGTGATCGAGAAAAATGAGCAGGACGGCAGCTAAATAGGAGTGCGTGGGTATGCTACAGATGATCTCGCGTCACACATCGGTTGCCTGGCGAGGAAGACCGACGAAGGTAGGGTGGGCCCCCTTCCAAGGAGGTCTGACGCTCGCAGGCGACGGATGAGGCCGAGAGGGCTGTTGCAGACCTGCGGACTTCTAACCAGGCTGGTTTGGGCCACGTGCACGGTGCTCGCGCTGGCGATCACCGGCTGCGGCGACGACGGCGACACCAACGACACCGCCGATGCGTCGTTGCCTATCGATGCGTCACCACCCGTTGACGCAATGCCCAATTGTCCGCTGCTGGAGGGGTTCTATCCCGATCTCGGCTCGGTCAACGGCACGGCGATCGTGCAGCCCGCGGACGATCTAGACCCAATGGGGCCCCAGTACCTGACCCTCGAGATTCCGCTCAATCAGGACACCAACCCCGATGTGTTGTTCATCGAAGTGTGGGGCGATGCAGCGCCACACGACATGGGCTTTGTCACCGGCACGTTCGCCATGACCGGATTCAACACGGACCTGTACGAGTGCGGCAACTGTCTCTACATCGCCGCGGATCGCCAGCTTGGCCAGCCGCTCAATTTCAACATGGCGGCCAGCGGGTCGTTCACCATCGACACGATCGACCCCACGCCGGGGACGGGATCGTTCTCTGGATCCCTGTCGAACGTCGTGTTCCGCGAGGTTACGGTGACCTCGGGCGGGCAGGTCGAAGTAGACGGTGGCTGTCGCACGCGCATCGAAGCAGTCTCGTTCGATGCCGATGTTCAGGCCCCTTAGCCGCCACTGCAGGTCGGAGCCACCACACCGGGGGTCTTGTCCCCAAACGGGGGCACATTGTTCCACACGGCAGGCCCCACGGAACCGAAGTTGTGCGGGGTTGGTTGCAACTTTGGTTGGGATTCCACTGCCTTAAAGTTGGGTTAGCGCCGAACCAAAGACTGGAACTGGGTTTGCACAAGTAGACGAGCATCATGAGACTTGCGACTGGATTCGTAGCAATTCTTTCTACTATGGCGTTTGGTTGTCTGGCCGGGGAGACCGGTGGCGGCAGCTTGACGAGCACGGCCGACGCTGGCTCCAACCAGCTGTGCAAACCGTCGAACCGCGTGATGTACTACGCGGATCTCGATGGCGACGGCTTTGGCGATCCGGACAACACCATCGAAGACTGCGCGGCGCCGGCCGGGTACACCTCCCAGGCCGGCGATTGCAACGATAGCGAGGCGTCCGTGTACCCGGGAGCCAAAGAGATGTGCGGCGACAAGCTGGCCAGCGACTGCGGGCGCAGCACCGATGCGTGCTTGCCCAACCTCACGGCGCAGTGGTCGTTCGAAGACACCCTCGGCCCGACGGTCGTCGATTACTCCGGCCACGGCTACGACGGCCAGCTGATGAACGGCCTCGAGCAGAGCCCCGGCAAAGTGCTCACGTTCGACGGCGTCGATGACTACGTTCTGGTGCCGCACGTTCCGGCGTTCGAGCTCGCGTCCGGCACCGTGTCGTTCTGGTTCAAAGCCAACGCGATCGGCACCCGCCAGTACATGTGGTCCAAAGACTCCCAGGGCAACGACCAGGGCGGTCACCTCAGCTTCTATCTCGACGCCGAAGGACACCCCGCGGTGCGGCTGCAGAGCAACAATGCGTCGTACACCATCGTGGCGCCCGGGCCGATCACGCCGGGTCTGTGGGTGCACATCGCGTTTGTGTGGGGCGGCACCGAGGGCATGAAGCTGTACGTCGATGGCAGCCTGGCCGGGCTCGACCCGTACACCGGCGGCCTGACGCGCAACCTCGAGCCGCTCGCCATCGGCGCCGGCACCACCAACAGTGGCGACCTCACGGCCGAGCCCATCAACGAGCCGTTCGCGGGCATGATGTCCGAGGTGCGGTTCCACGACCGCAAGCTGCTGCTCGAAGAGGTGCAGAGCCTGCGCGAAGTGACGCAGCCGCTGTAGACCTTCCTTTTCCCCACCTCCCACCCGCCTTTGGCACTCGCCATTGGCGGGTGTCTTGTGTTTCGGCTCATCGCTGGCGTTGATGGCTTGGCCGGCCGCACAAAAAAAACAAGGGCGCGACTGTCGTCGCGCCCTCGTCGGCTCTGTGGAAACCGGAAGCGACTGCGCCTGGGGGGGAGGGGAGTTGCAGTCGCCGTCAACGGCCTCCTATGTTGTGTCTTGGTGATGCAACTGGTGTGCCTGCCCACGCCTACGTGATTCCGGTCTGTTTGCAATTCTTCAGTCCACGTAATTGGGGGGTGCGCTCCCTTTGTTGAGGTATGGGCTCCCTGCGCGCAAGGACGTGGTGGTGTTGCCCGATATCTACGCCAACGCCGGTGGGGTCACCGTGTCGTATATGGGGCGGGTGCAGAACATTCAGCGCTACCGCTGGGGCGAAGACCGGTTGACCACCTCGCTGCGGGAGACCATGGACCAGGCGTACGTCGATCTCGAGGCGATGGCCAAGAAGCACTCGTGCGACTTCCGCACCGCCACGTTCGCGTTGGCGATCAGTCGGGTGGTCGCCAGCGCCACCGAGCTCCGCGGCGCCGGTTAGGGGTGTCCCTAAATACATGCATCCGCCGGCTGGCCCCGCGAAACCACTGGCTTTGTTGCTCGTCGGTCGCTGGGGGTCCACCCAACTCCATCTTCGCGCCTCGCCATTGATTCCGCTGACCTCAGCGGGCGAAAGCGATATTCAGGGACACCCCCTAGGCCTTCGGTTCGAAGTCGACAGGCTGCGCCGCGGCGTGGTCGACGGCCGCCGCGATGTCGCCCGCGGCCAGGCCGCGCCAGAAGATGTGCCAGTTGGCGTGCCGGACCAGGCCGTCGCAGTTGTCGCTGTACCACGGCGTGATCGGGTTGTCCGGGCGGCTACGCCACAGAAGCTGCGGGTGATCGGCGGTGAGAACAGTCCACAGATCGCGGCCTATTCCCTCACCCCGGGCGCGCTGATCCACGGCGAACTTGCTCAGATACGAGCAGTGGAGATCGGTGGCGGTGGTGATCGCCGCACCGCGGTATCCGTCCGCGACGTAGACGCTCTGCACCGGCCGCGCGAAGAAGTCGGCGCACAGGGGGCGGTCGAACGCCGTCTCCATCAGCCCGCGCAACAGCTCGGCGGCGCCTTCGGCGTAGTGATTGAAGCGATGAACCGTGGCGCCGCGACGGATCAGCGTGCCGGCGCCGCGCACGGTGAACAGCTCGCGCAGCAGATCGAGCGGCGAGGTCACGGCCACGGTCATGTTGTGGGGAACGGCGGTCATGATGTCGCGGATGCGGTCGAGCAGCCGGGCCTGCTCGGCGGGCAGGTCGTGGCGCACAACGTCGTATTCGGTGGTGATGTTGACCAGCGAGGTCACCGGCCGGCCGCGTGGTTGCAGGCCCGAGCGCGGCTCGAGGAATACCAGTTTCTTCGACCTGCGGGTCGCCGCCAGATCCGCGAGGGCCGAGTCGTCGTCGATGCGCTGCACGTTCAGCTGAGGCACCTGGGCTTGCAGCTGCTGCGGATCCGAGCGCACGGTGATTGCCGGCGACAGCCCGAGGCGAACGAGAAACTGGAGGTCGACCACCAGGGCGCCGGCTTCGTCGCGGAGTACCTCGTCGGATACGGCGATGATGGCAAAGCTGTCCGTTTCTGACTGAAACAGTGACAGGTACGCCGCCGCCTCGCGCGGTCGACCAATGCTGTCGAGGAAACGAACGACCAGGTCACGCGGATGCATCGTTGAGTCTCGCGATCACGTGCTCGAACATGTCGGTGGCCCAGTCCAGGTCGGCCAGCGCGACGTACTCGTCGGCTGCGTGCGCCTGCTCGATGTTGCCCGGGCCGATGACCACCGCGTCGATGCCGGCCGCCGAAAGCATGGCGGCTTCGGTCCAGAACTGCAGCGGTCCGAAGTCCGTCGCGTGCCCGCCGAGCATGTCGCGAAACGGCTGAGGGTCGCGGGTGGCGAATGGCGAGTGTGACAAGCGGGTGGACAGCTCGATGTTGGGATCGATGGCCTGGATGGCGCGCTGTTGGCGGTCGTGAAACTCGGTCTCGTCCCACCCGGGCGGTGGCCGCACCGACCACGACAGGCTGGTGTGCTCCGGAATCACATTGAAGGCGACACCACCCTCGAGCATCGCCACGTTCATGCACAGGCCCTTCATGTCTTGTGGACCGCGCTGCAGGTAGTCACGGCCGAGCTCGTCGAGCCCGACGGCGACACGCGCCAGCGTGACTACCGGTTTGGCCATGTGGTCAGCCTGGGAAGAATGGCCGCCGCGGCCCCGCAGCTCGGCGCGGTAGCCGCCGATGCCGCGGTGGCGCACACCGGCTCGCCGCTTGGTGGGCTCGCACACGATCGCGTACTCCAGACCGTGATGGCGGCCGCCCGCGAGAAACTCGCTCAGCACGTGGCTTCCCGCTTCTTCGTCCCCGGACAGCAACACCGCAAGGTCTTTGGGCTTTACCTTTTCGATGGCGGTGAGCAAGGCGGCGGCGGCGCCCTTTGTGTCGGCGCTGCCCAGCCCGTACAGGCGGTCACCGTCGATTTCGCCCCTGAACGGGTCGCGGGTCCAGCCGGCGTTGACCGGCACGGTATCCACGTGTACGTTGACCAGCCAGCGTGGCTGGCCGAAACGGGCAAACATATAAGCGCCGGGCTCGTCGCAGGCCCGCGTAGCCTCCTCGTAATCGACGCTGTCGGCCCCCAGACTGTCCATACGCTCGGCCAGAAACGCGCACAGGGCCGCTTCGTCGCCGCCCGGGTTGGTCGTGCGGTGCGCGATCAGGGTCTGTAACAGCTGGGTGCAACTTGTGCTCGACATTGGCTCCTCTGGGGTCCCGCGCAGTATACAATTGTGTCCGATGGCCGACGAGGATCGCCGCGAGTACGAGCGGCTCGAGTACACCGCCACGGTTTCTTTGCAGTGCGAAGAGGCCGAGGCAGCCATCCTGCCTGTGCGCAATATCTCAGCGGGTGGGATCTATCTGGGGTTGGACCTGTCTCAACGAGCGGGCGTCGAAGTGGGGGACAATGTGTCGGTTTATTTCGACGCGGGCCCGGACGATTACGGCAATCCCCTCGATATCCACATGGAGGCCGAAGTCGTACGGATCGATCATCGGACCCTGGAGCATGGCGCGGGGATCGCTCTGATGTGGACGAGCGTCGACCCGGAGATGGTTCGTCGTCTCGCCGAGTTGCTGGATCACCTGCAACGCTAGCGCTATATTGAAAGTGTGACGAAGCGACCCCACAAAAATGTCGAGCTGATCAAACGCGTCCTCGGAATGGACTATCTGGAGCTCGACACCAAACGGCTAACCATCGTCGAAGAGCTCGACTCGCACACCACCATCGTCAAGGTCGATACGGTCGACACCAACGGCCAGTCGCACACGGTGGAAGGCACCGGCTGCGGTATCGTCGACGCCGTCTTCTCCGGGCTGCTCAGCCGCTACGCGGTGGAGTACAAGTCCCTCGAGACCATCCAGCTGTGTGACTTCAACGTGGTCGCCCGCCTCGACACCAAGAACGCTGCAAGCGGGTCTGACGCGGTCGGTGAGGTGAGCCTGCACGTGCGCAACTCGGAAGGCAACACGTTCACCTTCGCCGATGCCTCGCGCTCCATCACCGGGTCGATTACGCGCGCGGTCGTGGCGGTGGTCGAGTACTTCGTCAACGCCGAGCGCGCCTTCATGATCCTGTACAAGTCGCTCGAGGACGCCAAGGCGCGCAACCGCACCGACCTGATCACGCGCTACACGCGCGAACTCGCCGAGCTGGTCAAGAGCACCAGCTACACCGAGATCATCGAGAAGATGAAACGCCAGTCCGGCGTGTTCGGTCTATGAGTTGAACCACGCCTGCACGTCGCCGGGCAGATCCTGGCCGGAGACGTGGGCGCGTTGCACCAGCTCCCAGAAGTAGCGGTAGGTGGCGCGGTCGTGGAGCTCACCCGCGTGCTGGATGGGGCCCCATGATGCTTTCTGCGCGGCGAGCAGGATCTCGCAGCCGGCCTGCACCTCGGAGAAGTCCGGTGCCATGGCGTCGACGATCGGCTTGATCTGCGCCGGGTAGATCGACCACATGCGCAAGAACCCGAACTCGTCGTGGGCGCGCTTGGCGTCGTCGTAGGTCTGGTACACGTTTTTGAGATCGAGGGTGACGTTGTGGGCCGGAACCACGCCGCTGGCCAGCGCCGCGGCGACCATGGTGGCCTTGCCGTGGGACACGAGGGCGTGCTCGAACTGCCCCGGGGAGCGCATGGCCGATGCGGGGATGGCGCCGTGGTGGCCACTGATGAAGTCCATCAGCCCGAAGTCGAGCACTTGCATCCACGGCATCGCGGCGATCTCGTAGGCGTCGCGCAGCGCGCCGTGGGTTTCGACCAGCACGTGGATCGGAATCTCGCGCTCGATGTTGTTGTCGGCGGCGACACGCTGGACGTAGCCGATCATCTCGCTCACCTGCGTCGCAGCGGTCGGCTTGGGAATGGTGATGTAAGCGCAGGTTTCGCCCGCGCCCGGCACGATGATGTCCACGTCCTGTTTCCACGCTTCGTGGCTGTAGTCGTGGATGCGGATGCCGGCCATGTGGTGCTCGTTGGCCTCGGAGTTTTGCATGTCCACGACCATTTCGGCGTGCTGCTTCTCGCGACCCGCCGGGGCGCCGTCTTCCAAATCCATGGTGATGTCGAACACCGGGCCCAGCGTTTCCTGCAGGCCGAAGGCTTTGCCGATGAGTTTTTCACTGCCGGCAAAGTGCTCGCAGGACGGGATGATCGGGAACGGGCGCTCGCCGCCGAAAAGCGCGTCTTTGGGGTGCGTTGCCATGGCCTGTGTCTACCACGCTAATTTGATTCAGATCTCGAAGATTTGCTGAAATTACGTAGTATCGAGCCCCTACAGCCTGGGAGAGGGAAGTGCAGTTCATACGTGTCGGCTTGGTGCTCGGTCAGACCAACCCGTCCTCGTACGGCGTGTGTAAGCCGCCGGTTGCCGCTGGCGCCGGCTCGGGCGGCAGGCAGTACAACATCGTGCCCGGCCAGCCGGACGAATCGATTCTGGTGTATCGGCTCGAGTCCACCGAGCCGGACGTGCGCATGCCCGAGCTAGGACGCAGTTTGGTGCATGAACAAGGCGTGGCGTTGATCCGCGACTGGATCAGCAACATGCCCGGCGACTGTAGCTCGCCGTAGGCGCCGGTGTAGACGCGATCGCCAGATTACGGTATGGAAGGGCATGTCGCTCGAGGGGAGAACCGCGCTGGTTACCGGAGGAGGGCGCGGCATCGGCGCCGCCGTTGCACGTCGGCTCGCCGCCGACGGTGTCAAAGTTGCGGTGACCGGCCGTACCCAAACGGAGATCGACGCGATCGCGTCCGAGTTGGGCGGGCTGGCGCTGCGCGCTGACTTGACCGACCGAAGCGCGACCGACGCCATGGTCGGCGAGCTCGTCGACGCATTCGGCCGGGTCGACATCCTGGTCAACAACGCGGGCATCGCCATCAGCGCACCGTTGGCCAAGACCAGCGACGAGGACTGGGACCGGCTGCTCGAGATCAACGCGACCGCCCCCATGCGCCTGTGCCGCGCGCTGATTCCCGCCATGGTGGAAAACGGCTGGGGACGGGTGGTCAACCTGGCGTCCAACGCGGGGGTGTCGGGCTACCGCTACACGGCCGGCTATTGCGCGTCCAAGCACGCGCTGGTCGGTATGACCCGCGCGCTGGCCATCGATCTGGCCAAGACCGGGGTAACCATCAACGCGGTGTGCCCGGGCTGGGTCGAGACCAACATGGTCCGCGAGGCCGTGGACCGCATCGTGAAAAAGACCGGGCGCACGGCCGAGCAGGCGAAAGCCTCGCTGGCCAGCATGAGCCCGCAACAGCGGATGCTGCAGCCCAAAGAAGTCGCCCACGTGGTCGCCATGTTGTGTGGCGAGCTCGCCCGCGGCGTCCACGGCCAGGCCATCGTCATCGACGGAGGGCAGGTACTCAAATGAGCGATTCCACCATCGAGTTCATTCAGCCGGCACATTTTCCCAAGCCCAAGGGCTACGCCAACGGCGCGCTGCTGCGCGGGCGGCCGCTGTATGTCGGCGGCCAGATCGGCTGGGAGACCGACTACACCTTCGCCAGCGGCGAATTCATCGATCAGTTCGCCAAGGCGCTCGACAACGTCATCGACGTGGTGCGCGCCGCCGGTGGCGGGCCCCAGCACATCGCCCAGATGACCGTGTACGTCACCGACGTGGGCGCCTATCGCGAAGCGGTCAAACAGCTCGGCGCGGTGTGGCGCGAGCGCTTCGGCAAACACTATCCGGCGATGGCACTGGTCGGCGTCACCGAGCTGGTCCATCCCCTAGCCAAGGTCGAGATCGAGGCGGTCGCCTCGATGCCGGCCGAGTGAGGTCACCATGTCCGTTCCCAATCCGAGATCGTTCGCGTTCGAGGTCGCCGATGGCGTAGCCACGGTCACGTTGGATCGGCCCCAGCGGCTCAACTCGCTGACCTTCGAGGTCTACCGCGAGCTGGCCGAAACGTTCGAGGCGCTCAGTGACTGCAAACAGGTGAGGGCGGTGGTGATCACCGGCCGCGGCAAGGGCTTTTGCTCCGGCGGCGACCAGGACGACATCATCGCCGAGCTGTTCTCCCGTGACATGGACGGGCTGCTGGCGTTCACCCGCAGCACCGGTCGGCTGATCCAGGCGATTCGCCAAGTGCGCCTGCCGGTGGTCGCCGCCATCAACGGCGTCGCGGTCGGCGCCGGCGCCGTCATCGCGGCGGCCTGTGACCTGCGCATCGCGGCCCGGCGGGCCCGGTTCGGCTACATCTTTCCGCGCGTCGGCCTGTGTGGCGCCGACATGGGCGCCGCCTATCTGTTGCCGCGCATCGTCGGTCTGGGCAACGCCTCGGAGCTGCTGTTCATGGGCGAGATTATCGACGTGGATCACGCCTACCGCATCGGCCTGGTCAACCGCGTGGTCGACGATGGCGACGCGGCGGTGGCGCTGGCGCGCGAGTGGGCGGTCAAGCTGGCGCATGGGCCGCGGTTCGCCCATGCCATGACCAAAAACATGCTCGAGGCCGAAGCCACCATGGGGCTGTCCGAGGCCATCGAAGCCGAGGCCCAGGCTCAGGCCATCTGTATGCAGCACCCGAACTTCCGCCGGGCCCACGACGCGTTCAAGGCCAAAAAGACGCCGGAGTTTTCGTGACCAGCCCGCTGTCGGTCAGCGACCTGCCGCTTTTTTTCGACGACCGGCACCACCAGCTGGCGGCGACGCTGGGGCCGATCGACGAGACCGACGACGCGGCGTGTGCCCGGCGTATGGGCGAGCTCGGTCTGTACGAGCACCTCGTGCCCGAGGGCGCGGTGGACGTGCGCTCCCTGGTGTTGATCCGCGAGCACCTCGGCTACGTATCGCCGATGGCCGACGCGATCTTCGCGGTGCAGGGACTGGGTGCCTACCCGGTGGCCCTGGCGGGGTCAGAACAGCAAAAGCGCGACCTGTTGCCGCGGTTTCGCAGCGGCGAGGCCATCGGCGCGTTCGCCTTGACCGAGCCCGAGGCGGGAAGCGACGTGGCGGCCATGCGCACCACCGCGCAGCGCGACGGCGACCACTTCGTGCTCAACGGCGACAAGACGCTGATCTCCAACGTCGGTATCGCCAGCCACTACACCGTGTTTGCCAACGCCGATCCGTCCGCGGGGCGCAAGGGCATCACCGCGTTCGTCGTGCCCGCGGACACGCCGGGGCTGCGCGCCGAGCCCATTGCCATGGCCATTGAGCATCCGATCGGTGCGCTGCAGTTTTCGGACTGCCGCATCGGCGCAGACGCCGTGCTGGGCGAGGTCGGCGGCGGCTTTCGCCTGGCGATGCAGACGTTGGACACGTTTCGCGTGAGCGTCGGCGCCGCGGCGGTGGGGATGGCGCGGCGGGCCTACGACGAGGCGCTGCGCCACGTGACCCGCCGGGTCCAGTTCGGCAAGCCGCTGGCCGAACAACAGCTGGTCCAGGGCTATCTGGCGGAGATGAGCACGGACCTCGACGCTGCGCGCCTGTTGGTGTTGCGCGCGGCTCACGCCAAGGACACCGGCGGTGGTCGGGTGACGAGCGAAGCGGCCAAGGCCAAGCTGTTCGCCACGGAGGCGGCGCAGGTCATCATCGACAAGGCGGTGCAGTTGCACGGTGGCCGCGGAGTGACCAGTGGCTACGTCGTGGAGGAGCTGTACCGGGCGATTCGGCCGTTGCGCATCTACGAGGGTACGACCGAGATCCAAAAGCTGATCATCGCTCGCACGGTGATCAAACAATTCGCGGAGGGTGATCGTGGCGAAGCCTAGCTTCCCGGAAGTCTTCAATCTCGCCGACTACTTTTTGCACGATCGTCTGAGCGAAGGCTTCGGCGACAAGCAAGCCATCCGCTATGGCGCGATGTCTTATACCTACTCGGACGTGTCCGAGCGCACGTCGGCGCTGGCGCGCTACTTTCAGTCGATAGGCGTGCCCCGCGAGCACCGCGTGTACATCGTGTTGCCGGACACGCCGCCGTTTGCGTGGTCCATCTTCGCCACGTTCGAGCGCGGCGCGGTGGTGGCGATGGGCAATCCGGCGTCGCCTCCGGACGATCTGGCCTACGTGGTCGGCTACTCGCGCGCGGCCGTGGTCATCACTCTGCCGGACGTCGCGGCGTCGATCGCGGACGCGCTGTCGGCGAACGACGACTTGTGCGCCGTGCTGCTGGTGCCCGACACGGCTACGGGAGAGGATCCCGAGGGCCCGGTCGAGGTTCCCGAGGCCCTGCGCGACGCGCCGTTCGAGGTCGCCGCGCTGACCGACGCCATCGCCGCCGGCCGCGAGCTGCACACGCCGGCGCCGGTGACCATGCGCGACGACGTGTGCATGTGGCTGTTTACGTCCGGTTCGACCGGGCGGCCGAAAGCGGCGATCCACACCCATCGCGATTTTGCGTTCAACACCGAGGTCTACGCCAAGGCCACCGTCGGCTATGAACACGACGATGTCACCGTGAGCGTGCCGCGCCTGTACTTTGGCTACGCCACGGGCACCAACCTGTTCTTTCCGTTCGCCATGGGCGCGACCACCGCGCTGTTTTCCGAGCGGCCTACCGCCGAGGCCATGGCCGCCGCCATCAAACGCGATCGGCCGACCGTGGTCACCAACGTGCCCACCATGCTGGGCAAGCTGGTCGACTACAGCGAAGACATCGACATGAGCTGTGTGCGCTTTCACCTGTCGGCGGGCGAAGCGCTGCCGCCGACGTTGCTCGACCGGTTCCAGCAGCGTTTTGGCAACGACGTCTACGACGGCATCGGCTCGGCCGAGATGTTTCACATCTACGCGTCGAACCGTCCCGGCGACATCAAGCCGGGCGCCCTGGGCAAGGTCGTGGACGGCTACGAGCTGAAGATCTTGCCTCGCGATGCCACGGGCCCGGGGGCCGAGCCGGTACCCGCCGGCGACATCGGCGTCATGTGGGTCAAGGGCGACAGCGTTGCCATGGGCTATTTCGGCGATCGCGACAAGAGCTGGGCCACGTTCCACGGCCATTGGTGCCGCACCGGCGATCTGTTCCGCATGGACGCCGATGGCTACGTGTGGTTTGCCGGCCGCGCCGACGACCTGTTCAAGGTAGGCGGCATCTGGGTGTCGCCGCTCGAAGTCGAGGAGTGTTTGATCTCCCACCCAAAGGTGTCGCTGGCCGCGGTCATCCCGGTCAAACGCGAGGGGCTGGACAAGCCCAAGGCGTTCGTCGTCGTCGCCGAGGCGGCGCGCGGCGACACCGATGGCCTCGAAGTCGAGCTGCAACACTACTGCAAGGACAAGCTGTCCAAGCACAAGTACCCGCGCATCGTCGAGCTCGTGGATGACTTGCCGAAGAACGACCGGGGCAAGGTCGACCGCAAAGCCCTCAAGCAGCGCGAGGCGCAATGAGTTACGCGCTGGCGGAGCTCACCTCCGAACAGCTCGCGGCACTGGTGGCGGCGCCCGAGCCGCTGGTGGTGCTTCTGCCCGTGGGCTCGGTCGAGCCCCACGGTCCGCACATGGCGCTGGCGACCGATACGGTGATCTCGACCGCCGCCGCCGAGCGCGCTGCAGCGGTGCTCGAGGCCGAGGGCAAGCGCGTGCGCATCGCGCCGGCCGTGGCGTATGGCGTGACCAACTGTGCGGCGAAGTTCACCGGGGCTGTGTCGATTCCCGGTGAGACCCTGACCGCCTACTTGAGCGCGGTGATCGATGGCCTGCTGCACAGCGGCGTCGACCACGTGTGCCTGGTCAACAACCACCTGGAGCCCGAGCACGATCAGGCGGTGGGTGCGGCGGTGGTCGACCGCGGCGCGGCGGCGTCGGTGGCGTGCCCGCTCACCCGGCGCTGGGCCCGCACCCTGTCGGCGGAGTTCAAGAGCGGCCAATGTCACGCCGGCCGTTACGAAACCTCGATCATCCTGGCCGCGGACCCGACCCTGGTCGACGAAGCCGCGCGCGTTGGGCTTCCCGAAGTGCCCATCAGCCTGTCCGAAAACCTGCGCGCCGGCGTCACCGACTTCGCCGCCATGGGCCTCGACCGCGCCTACGCCGGCGACCCCGCCGCAGCTACCGCCAGCGAAGGCGACGAGCTTTTGGACAAGCTCGCGGAAATGATCGCCGGCGAAGTTCGCGACGTGATGGCCTAGTACCTCATGCCGGAAGTTCGATTCGGGTTCCTGCCCCGGCCCCAACTCAGGTGAGGGCCGGGCAAGAACCCCGGGCACGGTGAACTGTGCATTCGGAGGGTAACGATTGTTGTTTTCAGTGCTCCGATTCCGGAACGGAGTTCCGGTTCGAAGCACTAGGCGGCGCGGTGGTCGGTGCCGGTTTCGGCGTCGCTGTCCGCGCGTTTTTGGGTCACCGCTTCGGGCGTCAGCTCGATGGTCGGCAGCGGCGGGGGCTCCGCTGGTGGTGACAGCGGCCGTTCTGTCGTACCGTTTACGGCCACGGCCGGTTGTGGTCCGGTGCCCTTGGCCTGACGCGGCCCCGCGATCGGTGCCTTGGCTTTGGGCGGTGGCGGTGGCGGTGGCTTGACGCTTTGTTTGGCGGCGCCCATCGGGTATTCGCGGCGCACGAACTCGAACGTGGCTTCGCCGCCGATGCCCACCGACTCGAAGTAGCGTTTGTGCTTGCCGGGCAGCGTCGAGTACTTGGCCTCGAGTATACGCCGGGGCACGTACAGCTCCTCGCGGCGGCCGTCATCCAGGTCGCGCTTGAGCACCAGCTCGCCGGGTACGCGACTGCGCAGGCGCATCTCGCGAATGATCGGCGCCACGGCGTTGAGCATCGCCTCGGCGATCAGTCCGGGCTCGGAGATGCGATCCACCGGCTCGTCGTTGAACCGCGCGCTGGCCATCTTGCTGCGCAGCCCGCGCAGTTGGTGCAGGTCGCGCTCGATCTTGTTCCACAGGCTGGTCAAGCTCACCGCGCTGTCGCCCGACAGACTCAAGGTTTCGCCCGGCTCGGTGTTGCCGGCCTCGATCGGCGACAGAGTGGGGGCGCTGTCGTCATCGTCACGCATCACGACCTTGTAGCCAACCGAAGGCTTCTTGTCGTGCCGGCGCAGAATGAACATGGCGTAGTCGGAGGACATCTCGACCTCCGTGATGTAGTAACGGTGCAGCGGTTGGGCGATGGGCCGGCGTTTCTTGCGCAGCCAACCGGTTTTGCCCAGCAGCTCGAGGGTCAGGCCGGGCTCGAGCTGGCCCACCTGGAAGGTGCTGGACCACAACAGCGCGTCCGGTACTTCGGCGATGAAGCTGGTAGCCAAAGAGCACGGCGCTAGCGCTTCCATCACCGTGGTCGCTTTGCCGGTCAGCGGATCGCACGACCAGCGCATGGTCCAGCGGGTCTTGGGCAGCTGGTGTTCAAGCGAGAACGCGGCGATGGCGTCGAGCACTTGTGCGCCGAGCTGGTCGCCGAAGGCCAGGCGCACGGCAGTTTCGCGGCGCTTGATTACGCCGGCGCGCGCGGTCTTGACCGTGGTCCGGGCGTAACCGGCAATGCGCGACGCGGCGACGTGGCTGGCGCGACTCGGTTTGGCGCTGGGCAGGTGCGCTTTGACCGTCTGCTCGATGGCATCCTGGAGCGCGTCCAGGCGCAGCAGCTCCTGATCGGCGTGCTCGCGGACCTCGTGGGCTTTGCGCCGGCGCGCCTCGGCGTCAACGTCGGCGTGAAACAGCGCTACACACGCCTCGGTTATGGCGGTAAGGGTATCGATGAAGTTGTCATCGAGAGGAAATGGAGTTGCGTCACCGTACCTGTACATAGTGGCCTTCCCGGCTGGTATTCCGGTAGTAGGTAGAGCAATGCCCATGCCACCGGCGGGCGGTCCAAACTGCCGGAATCAGTTATGCAGGCTCACCGCTTTGTGGGGGAGAAGCCCCCACTCGCCGTTACAGCCACTCACCAGGCGCGGCGATGTAGCGTTCCAGCAGGCTCAGGGCCTTACCGGCGTACAGGCCGTCGGCGACGCGCTCGTCGTACGTGAACTTGAGCTTGACCACCGGCCGGGCCTCGACGGCGCCGTTGTCCGTGACCACCGCTGCCTGCTCGATACGACCGACGGTGACGAACAGCGGGCAATTGCCGTATTCGTACAGGTGGTGATAGGCCGCGTCGAGCTTGATGCTGCCCAGATTGGCGATGAACACGCTGGTGTACATCGGATCGTTCTCGAGCAGCGCGCGCGGTGCCAGGTTGAAAAAGTCCAGGGTGGTGAGCAACCTGGTCGCCGCTTCGATCAGCACCCGGGGCATGCGCAACAGCACGTCGAGCTCTTTGTCCACGGACGACTTGTTGTCGGTGCGCGCCTCTGATACCTGCGACGACAGCGACCCGACCAGGGCTGCGAACGACTCGTCCGGATCGAAGCGACGCTTGACTACCGACAGCGGTGCGTCGTCGTCGAAGCGCTTCTTGGCCGCAAACGAGATCCAGATGCCGTCGCGATCGTGCAGCCGCCTGCCGGCGACGAAACGGTTGAGCCGCGGCCGCTCGTGCAGCACCCGGACCAGGCTCGCCAGCAGCACGTGAAACACGGTGATGTGCTCGTCGTGCTCGGCGTTGAACGCGTCGATCCACGGCAGGGTCTCGCTCAAGTCGACGGTTTGCTCGAAGTAGACGGCGGACTCGTTACGGCCGCGCATCAGAAACGGCATCATCCGCCGGTAGGCGAATACGCCTCGAGACGGCCGGCTGTCGAAGCGGCGCACCATGCGTCAGACTGCCTCCCACTCGACGTGGAAGACACCGCTTTGTCCGGTGTTCTCTTCCAGGCGGATATCCGGCGCGCCACCGCCGGTGAGGGTGACGACCTGTCCCAGCATGCCGGCGATCCAGCGCGCGACCGCCGCGCTGTTCAGGGTGTGATCGAACGTGAGCGTAGCCTGGTGGTTGCTGCGGATGCGCGGCTCGACGTGGCCCCAGCTGTGATAGCGTGTCCAGATCATCTCGAACTTGGTCAGCACCCGCGACGGCGACAGCGTCGACTGTTCCGCGGGAAAGAACCGCCGGAACGTAGAGCGCACCACGGCGCGGCCGAGTTGCTCGGCAAAGGTGTCCCCGGCCGGGGCTGAATCGAGCAGATCGACGAACACCGCGCTGGGCAGCCACGACATCGGCGCGGTGCTGGCATCGAGCGCGGCGGCCAGCGCGCTGCCCGCGTCGAGCGTTTCCAGCCAGTCGGCCGTGCGCTTGGGACCGAGCACGCGCGGGACACAGCGGAACACCAGCCCGCGCGTCTGCGGCTGCTTCGGGCCGCTCGACGGCTGGACCAGCGGGCTGCTGGCGCTGATCGCCACGGGACCACTGGTGCGTGGATCGTATTCGTCCGCGACCACGCCGTCGAGCGTGCGCGACAGCTCGCTGGCAAACGCGGACATGCGCGGGCGCACGCCGTACTGCGGAGCCAGGGCGCGCGCGAACAAGTCGTCGGCGGGCGCCAGGTGCGAGCGCAGGGTAGACGGGGCCGGTGGTGCGCCGAGCAACTGGCGCTCGATGATCTCGATGGGGTTCATGCGCAAATCGAAGGGGGCGCGGCCGACCAGCATGGTGTAGGCGGTGGCGGCCAGACCATAGACATCGGCGGCCGGGGTCACCTCGCTGGCCTGCATGGTCTCCGGAGCGCTGAATCCGGGCGTGCCCGCGTGATCGGTGGCTGCGCCGATGCGGCCGGCGATGCCCACGTCCACGAGCATAGCGCGATCGTGGAACGGATCGAGCAGGACGTTGGCCGGCTTGACGTCGCGGTGCACCACGCCGCCCCGGTGCAGCGCATCGAGCGCGGCGGCAATTTGCTCGACGATGCGGCACACCTGGCCGGGGGTGAGCTCGTCGTTTTCGGTCCCGTAGCCTTCGATCACTTCGGACACGGCCCGGCCCTCCACCAGCTCCATGACGAAGTAGGCGTTGGCCTTGTCGACGCCAAACGAATAGATCTGGACCAGGCTGGGGTGATGGATGCGCGCCAGCAGTGACGCTTCGTTCTTGAACCGCTCGAGAAACTCCGTGTCGCGGGCCAGGTCTGCGTGCAGTGCTTTGATGGCCACCGGACGGCGCAGGGCGATGTCTTCGGCGCGGTAGACCACGCCGGCGCCGCCGCGGCTGATTTCGTGCAGGATCTTGTAGGAGCCGCCGATCATCTTGCCCGGGCCGAGGCCTCCCCGCTTGGTCTGTTCGGCACGGGCGCTCTCGGTCTCGCTGGCGCCGGCAATGGCGATGCCGCCCGGTTCGGCGGTGTCGGCGGCGAGCGCCGCGCGTACGAGGGCGATCTCGCCGTCTTCGTCTTCGGACTCGACCGGGGCCACACCCGCGGACGCCCCTACGGCGATGGTCGCACCGTCGCTGCCATGGACCGGGCTGTTTTCGATGGCGTGGAGCACCCGCTCGAGAATGGGAAACGTTGCCTCGAGTCGCGCCCCCGATAGCATCGCGGCGATCTCGTCACCGCCGTAGCGGCACACGAGATCGTGCCGGCGCACCGCGCTTTGTATCTGAGTTGCGACATGCTGCAGCACACGGTCGCCGGTTGCGTGGCCGTGACGCTGGTTGATGCGCTGCATGCCGTCGATGTCGAACACCGCCACGCACATCGGCTCGTCGGTGCGGGCCGCGCGGCTGACTTCGTTGCGCAAAAGGAATCTCATCGCCGCGCGGCTCAGCACCTGCATGCCCGGCTCGAGCAGGGCGTTGTCGCGCAGCGCGGCGGCGTCGGCCGACAGGTTCTGAAAGCGCAGGCGCGCGGCGACTTCCGACGCGAGGCGGCGTGCCAGGCTCTGCAGCGCTACGAGAACCTCGCCGCCGAACAACGCGGCACGGCGATCGATGACACAGATGCCGCCGAGGGTGTGCTCGTCGGCGCCGCGAATCGGCGCGGCGATATACGACTCGACCATGCCGTCGTGGGTGACCAAAAGCGGCGCTCCGCAACGCACCGCCTTGTCCATGGTGTAGGCCAGCTCGTCGCGGTCGACCTCGGTCTGGGCCGACACCGCGCTGCCGACCACGTCCACGTCTTG
>Ga0114931_10002388_pt1 | contig 23908 bp, 17 predicted proteins | sample 2SBtaG_FD_89579 | JGI IMG/M metagenome (GOLD analysis project Ga0114931, IMG submission 89579) | Deep subsurface microbial communities from Kolumbo volcano to uncover new lineages of life (NeLLi) - 2SBTROV14_V59a metaG | ecosystem: Environmental > Aquatic > Marine > Volcanic | place: Kolumbo... | reverse complement strand
TACCGACCTCAATATTGAACCGTCCAGATGGTTCCGGCCGGTAAGTCGCGGAAAGTCCCCAGATGACGAAGTCCACGCCATTACGTGCTTCAACATCAGCATAGAGAGAAATTTTTTCGTTGATCTGAGCACCTAGCAAAATAGTCCACTTGTTAAGAAAAGTCCCATCGCCGCCATTCTGCTGTAAAGGCGACCGGTCGCCCTCACTGTTGCCATAAGTCAGCCATGCAATCGAACCCAATTCTACTTTCGGATCAATTTGGGCAAAAATCGCCGTCCAGCCGAACGACAAGAAAAGCAGCCATATTGTAACTCGAACCTTACAGTTCATCATTGTCCCATTACGGAAATTCAAAATTGATGCGTTGCACGCCGCTTTCTTCAACGACCACCGCCTGTGCCTTCTCGGGTCCGCGCCCGTGCCACGCCTTTAAAACATAGGTCCCCGCTGGAATGTCGTGGATTTCGAAAGAACCGTCATCTCCCGTGAGCGCAAAATAGGGATTTTCCAGCACCAGGATAAAAGCGTTCATTTGCGTGTGGATGTCGCAGTAAACCTTAACGATACCCGGCCTGTCAAAGGTGACGCTGCGCGTTTTACCTTTCTTATAGCGTCCGAGGTCGAATGTTTTCGCTGGAGAAAATGAAAAAACGTTGTGGTAGACATCATCGCTATTTAAAAATCGTACTTTGGTCCCTACCAGCACCGGCAACACATGCGGAACGAAGGTTTCGTTTTTTTGGTCCAGTAGAAGTGATTTTTCCGGCAACGCTTTTTCATTCGTTTTTAAACCTGCTAAATAGATCACAATGCCTGGTTTCCCGGCATTCCTTTGGTAATTGTCCGGGCGCTTGCTGACAAAACGACGAATGAGGGCCCGGCTGACAATCACGGAATTGTCCGGGACGGACCTGAGAATCCTCACTTTGCCCTTTATCTCTCCGGCCAGAAGGGTCTGCCCACATAAAGAAAAAGCGAACAGAATGCCGAAAATGGGACGAATTAAATCAAGCGTCATTTGCCCTTTATCAAGCATCGAAATGAAAAGGATTCATAAAGAGGAGCAATCCTTGTTCCAGGTTTGGCTGGTGCCATGAAACACAATTTCAAACAGTTGAACCTGGCGGGACGTGGCCGAAAAAGTTGGATTTTTTGCAATAAAGCACGAATTTTGATTGTATTTTCCGCAATCCCCGAACACCGCGGAACGGTCTTTCATATTCGGATTAACTGGCGAGAAGCATGTGGAAAATCGTCTGAAAAAGCTACTCCGCGGCGGTTAAGCGATGATAACGCTTCTTGCCGGCGCGCAGGATGACAGCACCTTCCCGCACATCTCGCACGGTAATCGTGCTATCCAGGGCTGCAATCTTTTCCTGATTTACATAGACGCCACCCTGTTCGATCAGTCTGCGGGCTTGTCCCTTGGAGCCGGTTAAGCCTACTTCCGCGAAAATATCCACCACAAGAACACCTTCCCGCAGACGAGAAAGGGAAATACTTGAGCTGGGCACACCGCTCAAATCGTCGCCACTGCCGCCGAAGGCCGTGCGGGATGCAACACGCGCCTGGTCGGCCGCCGCTTCCCTATGTGAAATTTTAGTCGCTTCATAAGCCAGAACTTCCTTTGCCTGGCGAATGTCAGCCCCCTGCAGCCTGGACAATGCTTCTATTTCAGACATTGGAAGAAAGGTGTAGTAGGCCAGAAAGCGGGATACGTCACGGTCGTCGGTGTTGATCCAAAACTGGTAAAATTCGTAAGGCGACGTGCGCGCCGGATCCAACCAAACGGCCCCGGCGGCGGTTTTCCCCATCTTCTCCCCGCCGGCGGTGGTGAGTAGCGGCCAGGTTACCCCGTCCGCCTGTGCTGCCTCAACTCGCCGAATGAGATCGGCACCGGCGATAATGTTACCCCATTGGTCATCCCCACCTAATTGTAAAGTGCACCCATGCTGCTGATAAAGCACCAGAAAGTCGTAGGCCTGCGTCACCTGGTAGTTAAATTCCAGAAATGAGAGGCCGGTTTCCATCCGGCTCTTGTAGGCCTCGGCGGTGAGCATGCGGTTGACGCTGAAGAACTTTCCAATGTCACGCAAGAAATCGATGTACTTTAACTCCAGCAGCCAGGACGAATTGCGAATGGCCAGTCCCTTCTTACCGTCGAGGCTAAAGTAACGACCAATCTGGTCTTTTATTTTTTCACCGTTGGCTGATATTTGTTCCCGCGTCATCATCTGACGCATTTCGGTCTTGCCGCTTGGGTCTCCGATCATGGCGGTTCCGTCGCCGATGATCGCGATAGGCCGATGCCCACCGCGCTGGATGTGTGCCAGTGCCATCAAACACAGCAGATTCCCAACGTGCAGGCTGTCCGCGGTAGGATCAAACCCGACGTAAGCGGTCACTTTCTGAGTTGCAAACGCGTTGCGGACGGCCTCTTCGTTGGTGACCTGGCGCACAAATCCGCGTTGCTTCAGAATATCGTACGTATTTTCCATATCCTCAAAAAATCCTTAAATCGTTATTCCTTAAGCCGGCTTCATTAGCGGTTGTCAACCCTGAGTGGTAAAGTCTCAACTCATATTATCCGTGTGAATCAGTGACCCTACTTTGTTTTTCTAACTCACTCAAAAAAATGTTGAGCCAAATCGATTTCGTTTCGCATACCAGACACTATCCCCGATGATGCTCTTTCAGCGCACGCTTCATATCCCGGTCCGCGTCGCGTTTTGCAATATCCTGACGCTTGTCGTAACTCTTCTTGCCTTTGGCGAGAGCCAACTCTACTTTCGCTTTGCCGCGTTTAAAATAGAGTCTTAGAGGTACCAGGGTCAGGCCCTTTTCCTGCGTCTTCCCAATGAGTTTCTTGATTTCCTTTTTGTGCAAAAGCAATTTGCGCACACGCACCGGATCGTGATTATTGATGTTGCCGTGCGAGTAAGGGCTAATATGCAGATTGTAAAGAAATATCTCCTCATCCTTAAGCGACGCGTAGCTGTCCTTTAAATTGGCCCGGCCATCGCGTAAGGATTTGACCTCCGTGCCGTGCAGGACGATGCCGGCCTCAACCTTATCGAGGATATGATAATCGTGCCGTGCTTTGCGGTTATTAGTAATCAGCTTTTCGCTCATGGGGGTCAAATTGTAGGGCTTTGGAGAACAAAAGTCAAGATGCCATTTCTAAAGATCTTGACTTTGTAATGGCTGTTTTTTAAATTCGCCACACTCAAATCAGCCGAAGTGGTGAAACTGGCAGACGCGCACGGTTCAGGGCCGTGTGGGAGCAATCCCGTGTGGGTTCGAATCCCACCTTCGGCACCAATTCTTCCCTTCTTCAACCCGGATGAACCGGTTCCCAATAAATAAACCCCTACGCAGAAGCCGCGGAATTTTTCTTGCCGGAGATGACATGCAGGCCGAAAATTCCTATTCGTGTTTTTCAGCGCGTTGCCGGCGGGCTTCGAAAAACAGCAGGGCCGCGGCGACCGACGCGTTCAAGGAATTGACTTTACCGACCATCGGAATTCTGGCGAGAAAATCACACTTGTCCCGCACCAGACGATGCAGCCCTTTCCCTTCACCCCCGATAACCAAACCGGTTGGGCCGGTCAGATCGATCTCAGTGTACTTTTTTTCCGCGGTCTGATCCGCGCCAACGAACCAGATATTGCCGGTCTTCTTAAGCTGTTCGATCGTGGAACTCATGTTGGAGACGGACACGCGGAGAACATGCGCCGAAGCACCTGCTGAAGTTTTCGCCACCGTCGCGCCGACACTGGCGGAACGGCGCCTTGGGAGAACCACGCCGTGCACCCCCGCCGCGTCGGCGGAGCGCAAAATTGCCCCAAGATTGTGCGGATCCTCGATACCGTCCAGAAGCGCAATGAGCGGCGCTTCGTTCTTTTGTCGTGCTTTAGCAAAAAGATCAGCCAGAGTTGTCTCTTGCCCGCGGGCCAAAAGCGCAACGACGCCCTGCGTTTTTTCTACACTGGCAAGCTCCAGCAACTTGGCCTTCTCCACCCTGGAGACGGGGACTTTCAGGCGCGCTGCCCGCACCTCGATTTCAGAGAGTCTTTGATCCTTCACACCCTTTAACACATACAGTTGGAGGATCGGCTGTTTTGCACGCAGCGCTTCCACCACCGGATTGCGACCATAAATGATCTCAGGCACGGCGGAAACTTTCCAAGGTCCGGTCGACGCGCATTTCAACCGGCAAACCGGGTTGCCATCACTTCGATCAAGAGTTGCACCGCCATGTGCTGGGTCAATTCCGCGGGGTCAAGATAAGGATTTACTTCGACGAGATCCAAGCCGACCAAAGTGCCACGTCGCGCCAATTCCCGGGCGATCGTTTTCACCTGGCGAAAGGAGAGGCCTTCCGCCTCCGGGCTTTCCGTGCCGGGCGCAATGGCCGGGTCCAACCCGTCGATATCGATGCTGACATAATAATCGCCCAGCGACGCCGGCACCTGCTGCATCAATTTTTCGATACTCTGGTCGAATACATCGTAATTTGAAAAAATCAGATGACCGTGACTCAGGCTGTCCCGCACATCCTGATCCGTGGACTTGATGCCGCGAATGCCGAAGTTGATGATCTGTTTGACGAACCCCAACTCATTCGTTCGGCGAAAAGGACTGTTGTTGGTGAACTTCAATCCCATGACCTCGTCCCGGTAGTCCAAATGAGCATCGAACAAAATGACGGTCAGCGGATCAAACCTCTCATAAGCGCGCAAGACCGGATATGAGATCGAGTGATCTCCTCCCAGGACCACTGGAAGACAATTCTTGTCGAGCAAAGTTGCAAGGGACTGCCCGACCAGGCGAAAGTTGCGCTCTCGATCAAAATAAATCACATCGACGTCGCCGCAGTCTACTATCCGCTTTCCGGTCATGATGAAACGGTCGCGATTAATATCGAAGAAGCCGTGGCTTTCGCTGCCCTTGCCGAGAAAGCCGAATCGGCCGGACGCGTCACGAATCGCACGTGGTGCTTGTCTGGAACCGGGGCGCATGGCGGTGGCTTCATCATAAGGAATGCCGATGACGGCGATGTCGGAATCGACTTCAGCGACATCGGGAACGAATGGCGCTTTGCAAAAGGTAGCGATGCCGGTGTGCGGCATGGAGGTTGGTTGATAGGATGACATACTAACCTGATTGATTCATGAATTTTGCCACGGAGACCCAGAGGACACTGAGAAATAGTAACTTAGAAAAGCAGTGAATGCAAAGTCTGGGGTACAGCAAAAACAAAGTCATCTTTACTCAATTTCTCAAAATAAGTCTCTGTGCCCTCTAAGCCTGGGTAATCCCATTTCATACTACAAAAAAGCACGACCAGAGTCAAACAGTAAGGCACCAAAACGCTTGCACTTGCAGGTGACTTTGCTATAATAGTGGTTGAGCGAAAACTTCTTGATACTGTCACTGCGAGCGTTTTTCAGCGAAGCAGTCTCTGCAACTCAAGGAATGAGGGACTTACCCAACATGAGTAAAATCAAAGGCTTTCTCATCGACCTGGACGGCGTGATCTATGTCGAAGATCAACTCATCGCCGGGTCCAAAGCAGCGATTGATTTCCTGCGCGATGAAAATATTCCTTATCGTTTTCTCACCAACACAACCATTCGTTCGCGTGCCGCGCTGGCGGACAAACTCACGCGATTCGGGATTGCCACGAGACCGCAGGAAGTCTTCAGCACCTGCGCCGTGGCGGCGCACTGGGCCAAACAGCAAGGCATGCGAAAACTTCACCTGCTGTTGCCGGCGGAGCCACGAAGCGACTTTGAGGATTTTGAAATAACGGACGAGAACCCGGATGCCGTCATCGTCGGCGATCTGGGCAGTGGCTTCACCTTCGAGGTTCTCAACCAAGCCTTCCGGTTGGTCAAGACCGGCGCCCGCCTTATCGCGCTGCAAAAAAACCGGTTCTGGCAAACGCTGGATGGCATCGCACTCGACGTCGGCGCTTTTGTCACTGCCCTGGAATATGCCGCTGAAGTGCAAGCCACTCTCATCGGCAAGCCGAGTCTGGACTATTTTCAGTCAGCTTTAGACGACATGGACCTCAACGCGCCGCAAGTTGCCATGATCGGAGACGACATTGAAACTAATATTCGCGGGGGAGTGGATGCGGGCTTACGGACCATTTTGGTCCGGACGGGAAAGTACGAAGCAGATGATCCGGAAAGGACAGGGGTGACGCCGGATTGGAGTCTCAGCTCAATTGCTGACCTGCCGGTTTGGCTGAGAGAAGGAACGTGACGGACCGTGTTTCATCCTGGGCGGTTCGAAAATTATTGATAGAGCCTGATCAGCGGCCGACTCGAACTTTCTGAACCGACCCTTCTAGGCCTCCACATCAAGCACCCGCAAAAGCTGCCGCAAATCCTGAATCTCGGCATCGGCCACACCGTTCAGACCCTCCTTCTCATAGCGATTAAAGAACACCACCGGCCAACCGGCTCCTTTGGCACCGAGAACATCGCTTTCATGGGAGTCGCCGACATACAGCACTTCGTCACGGGAGATACCCGCCAACTTTTCCGCGGCCCGAAAGATTTCCGGACTCGGTTTCATCGCGCCGACATCGCCCGAAAAAACGGTCACCGCAAAGTGAGATGTGAAATCAAGGTTCCTAAGTTTCCGGCGTTGCACGTCGGGAAAGCCGTTCGAAAGAATGCCAAGTTTATACCGTGGTCTGAGTGCATCCAAAACATCGCGCGCATGCGGCACGCCGCAGATCTGCTGCATGTAAATGGTCAGGTAGCGGCGGGAAAGTTCGGCGTAATCAGGGTGAGTTGTTCCAAGGGCTTCAAATGTTAGCTGGAATCGTCGCGGCTTCAGCTCATCGCCGGTTATTTCCCCTTGCGCCATGCGCCGCCACAGGTCGGTGTTTATTTCATCGTAAGTTTCAAGAAAGGTCGTTGCATCGATGTGCCGCAGCGCGGGCAGTGCGGCATGCAAGGTTCGCAGGGTTTGCCTCTCCGCCTTGCCGTGATCAAAAAGTGTGTTGTCGAGATCAAAAAAAATAGTCGTGATTTTGGCGGGATGAAGCATGCAACGAATCTACGGAACGCAGAACACAAAAACAAGCGAACGCCCCGCATTCGCGATTCCACATGAGGATTCTTAGATAATCGATGTCCGGGACGTTGTTTGATGACGGCAGGACAAGCCCGGGTCGTCCCACACCCGTTTTGCAAAAATTTAACCGGAGAGGCGCAACGTCGGTTGCATCTCACCAACTTCTTGTTTAGATTCAACCTTGCACGGAACAGAGGAGAACGCATGTCCCACACAAAAAGAATTGCCATTATCGCCGGCGACGGCATCGGTATCGATGTCACGGAAGAAGCTCTGAAGGTCCTCCACACTTGTGTCAAGAAACATGCCCTTGCGGTCGAAACAGTCGAGTTCGACTACGGTGCTGAACGCTACTTGCGCGATGGAACCACCATGCCGGACGAACAAGTGGAGGATTTTCGTGAGAACTTCGATGCGATTTTCATCGGGGCTCTGGGCGATCCGCGTGTCCCCGATATGGCGCACGCCCGCGACATTCTACTCGGTCTGCGCTTCAAACTGGATCTGTTCGTCAATTATCGTCCCGTCAAGCTGACGGATGCCAAACTTTGCCCCCTCAAAGATAAAACTGAAAAAGACATCGACTTTGTGGTCTTCCGGGAAAACACGGAAGGGCTTTATGTTGGCATGGGCGGGATTTTCAAGAAAGGCACGCCCGACGAAATCGCGACCCAGGAGGATGTCAACACAAGGAAAGGCGTGGAGCGAATTATCCGCTATGCTTTCGAATATGCCAAAGCAAAAAAACGCCGTAAGGTAACCATGTGCGACAAGAGCAATGCGCTGCGCTTTGGGCATGACCTCTGGCTGCGCGTATTTGATGAAGTCGGCAAAGAATACCCGGACCTGGAGAAAGAACATTTCTATGTTGATGCTTTAACCATGCAGATGGTCAAGCGGCCCGAGCAGTTTGAAGTGATTGTCACCTGCAACATGTTTGGCGACATCGTGACGGACCTTGGGGCGCAATTGCAAGGCGGGATGGGCTTGGCCGCCTCCGGCAACATCAACCCGGCCGGCACGTCAATGTTTGAGCCCGTTCATGGTTCCGCGCCAAAATATGCCGGTAAAAATATCGCGAACCCATTAGCGGCCATCCTGGCGGCCGGCCTGATGCTCGACTACCTCGGCTTTGAAGCTCAAAACACCGAGATTGAGAAAGCCGTTGAAAGTGCGATCAGGACAAACATGACAACCCGGGATCTGGGGGGGCAATTGGGGACTTCAGAGGTAGGTGACTTTATCCGCGGCAAGCTGTAGCTGTTTTGTTTTTTGTTTGAAGAGATTAATCCGGCTCTTCACGAAATCTTTCCATATCCCGCCGTTCCTTTTTAGTGGGCCTCCCTTTATATTTTCGCCGACCCTCCGCATGCCACTGTTGCAAAAGTTCATAAAGCCCCTGTGACGTTTCAGCAATTTCAGGGGTGCGTTCGTGGTACAACTCTCTGGCATCTTTATTTGAGATACTGCGTTGAACAATGTTCAAAACATCGAACGTGCGGTACTTGCTTTTGCGCTTTATCGTAAGCACATCGCCGATTTTGAGCAAGCGGGCAGGTTTAGACTTGATGTCATTTACTTTAACTTTACCATCCTCGCAGGCCCGCGTCGCCAGTGCCCGCGTCTTGAAGAGGCGGCTGAACTTCAGCCACTTGTCTAATCGAACGGTTTTTTCGGAGGAATTTTCACTGCCCATGCGAACAAAGTAGGAAGGAGAATATTTGAATCCAACAATTTTGTACCACCATGAGGACGGACTGAAGCGACTTAGTTGCGGATTCGTGAATAGAGAGTCTTGGGGGTGATTCCAAGCATCTTGGCCGCTCTGGATTTGTTGCCCAAGGTCAGTCGCAACGCCTTTTTGATATGCTCATCGACCATGTCATCCAGTGTCGGATATTTGCTGAAGGCAATGTCGGAAAAATCGAGTTGGTGAAGATGTTTCTGCAAAATGACGGAGTCCTGGCAAGTCAGCAGCAAACATTCCAGAATCATTTCTAGTTCATCGAAATTGAGCGGCCAGTTATGCTCCGTGAGCAGTTCCTGGATCTCTTCAGACAACTCCTCCGCCCGCGAGAAATGTTCTTTTTTCTTTCGTTCAAAGACGGTTGTAATCACTTTCCGCAAGTCGTGCTTACGTAACCGCAGGGGATCGATCCGGACTTCAACTTCAGCCAATTTTGTCAGTAAACGAGCAAAGTTGGAATCACCGTTGTTCAGTGCGTCATTGGCCACGTTTCTGTCGACCGAAGCAATCAGGCGAAAGGCGGGAAATTGATCGCTTTGGCTGCCATTGTTTGAACTCGCATCATCAAGAATACTTAGCAAAAAAGCCTTCTCGTTGTTACCCAGGCAATCGATCCCGTCAAGAAACAGCGTGTCCCCATTCTGGCAATTGTGTGGCAAAATGTTTCGCAGAGATTCGTTGCATACCTTTTCAAAAAAAAGCTTGCCGCCGGAATCCTGGTGAATGATCCGAGCCACGCGGGACGGCTGACACCCCGGTTCATTATGAATCAAGATCGGAACTTTGTGCGTTTCAGTATCCTGCGCTTCTATTCTCTCATTCACTTCCTTGAAATCAATGTTGTGCAACTCCCGAAAATATTTTGCACTTTCCTTGTCTTTCTTTTCATAATTCTCAAGCTTCCGCAATGAACGATTGTAAGCCAAAGCACTCTTGATGCTCTGCTTCAGATCGATCATGTCGATGGGTTTGCCATAGTATTGAAAGACCCCCAGCTTGAGAAATTCCTGGCGCAAAATGACACCCTGCCCCGACATGATGATCATCGGTACGGTTGGATTAGACGTCAGCAATCTTTCTACAATCGTGAATGGGTCGACACTGATGCCGGGCATATTCACATCTAAGATCGCTGCATTTAGCCGCCAAACGCTAGACTCAAACTTTTCCATCACCTCGTTCCAGTTTCTTGCAATCAGAAGGTTGTGGTCCTTCTGGAGAATTCGGACCATAAGGTCGAGGAAAGGTTGTTCGTCGTCAGCGATTAAGAGGGTGTCCATGGCTTTTCTACCGCACTCTTATTTATTGTTTTTTCAAGTAGTTACCCATAAAACGAGAAAATATAGTGAATTTTTCCCGAAATGCCAACTATATTAAAATATCTTAACGGTCATCCTCGGCCAAATTCTCTTACCAAACGAAAGGAAAATGTACGCCGGATGGCTCTTCGACGGGTAGAACCATGTTCCCTCTTCCTTTTTGTTCGGCGATGCCCCAAACAAATGGAGTCATAGGGATATTCCATCGGGTTGTCCTTTGAGGGTAAAAATGGCGCCGCAACAGCCAGAAGGTTTGGCGAAGCACGATGCCATTCCCCCGTTCTTTATCTGAATCATGAATCGTTCCAGTGCAACTGATAGCCAACTCGGGCCGGCAATCGGCTCCGGCGCTTTTTTTCCACTTCGAACATGCTACCCCTGAAAGCTAATGCAAACCGCCGTTCGATCGGTTGGTGGGATTGACACCTTACGGAAGCAGGCACACGTTTCAGATTGGTCAGACTGTTCCACGAAGGATCACAAGTTCAAACTCACCGGAACGGCCTGATTCCACAATATCTCAAACCGCCCCGCTTGATGTTATTCTTGCCATACAACAAAATATTTTCCAGGAAACAAACGCTCATTGTATTTTTTCGCCTACACAACGGACGGTTCATTAAATTGTTCTTGCCCCAGAACGGTAATTATGTTCTACTCATACTTCATGGCGTAAAAATTACAAAAAATTGCGAAAAAAATATCCGTAAGTGATAATGATTTCAACTTGATAGAAAAGTGTTCATTCGAGGAATATAGTCCTTTTAATTTCTCAGGTTGGTACAGTTTTGTGAGAGAAACAATGCCAACAAAAACAATCTTAACTATTACATTTATAATTATTTATGCCATTGTCTTGGAATTTTGGCATCATAGTTGCAAATACACGGGCCAGTCATGGATGACATTGTTGTTTAAAGTATAAAGGTAGGTGATTATGATGAAAAGAGTGAAATTGGCAACTGCAAGCGCGGGTCTACTGCTTGTGCTGTGCTGCTCAGCTCTTGGACAAACATCGGGGATTCTATGGATAAAGACATTCGAGCCCGGTAGCACATCGCTTGAAGACCCTTCGATTGATCGCGAGGCTCTCAGCGCTCTTGATGAATTGATGAAAAATACTAAAATAGACGTCACTTTTCTCGGATCCGCCGACAGCGTAGGTTGGGTCATGAATGGAAGAGCCGTGCATACCTATATTTCAGAAGCATGGAATGACGCTAAACGATTGGGTCGCGCCAGGGCACTGCGAGCGCGGTACCAGCGCGGCCATGTGGGTGTGACCCACGAGAACATCGCCGGCGTTAAAGTCATCTGGACTCGGAAGGTAACTCGTCAGGAATACGAGACCGATATTACGGATCTCAAGAATTTTAACAACGAATTAGGTGACAAAGTCGCTCAGCTCGAAGATGAAGTAAAAAATTTGGACCCCATCAACGTTCCTCATCCACAGGGACAGCAGTACGCTTACGTAGAGCAACGAAACTTCTTTAACTGGTCCTTCCAGGGTGGTCTTTGGACCTGGCAGTCGGCATCAGGACAAAACATTTTGGCCCCGTCAATCGCCCTTGGCATTACGATCAATACCACGAGTTTTATATTACAGGGTGGTGTCGCGCCCTGGCACAGCAGCAGCACTGCCGGCAACCGGGCCGATTCTTTTGTCTTTATTGGCCTGAAACATATGACAAGTGAGCGATTCGGCCTTAGCGGTGGCGTTTTTCGTGGTTGGGAATTTTTTACTGCAACGGACAATTGGGCTTTCAAAACAACTGGACTTTCCAGCGGTGTTGTCATCAAGAACGGCATCCTCGAATTCAACCCCTCCATCACCTACTCCCATTCAGACTCCATCTTTGATAGCTCGAGATGGAAGATTGGGACAACGCTCGGGTTAAGCATCAATTTTAACGAAGCGTTCTAACGGACGAGGATAGTACAAAATGGTGACCCTTCGGATGAAAGTACAGGGGTAGGGAACCTCCTGCGTTAGCGTCTGCCTGATGCTGGCATTTGCGGCCGTCGGCTGCAGCAAAGCAGATTTGTCGGTCGCACCAAAACAAAACACCCCCTCAAGCCTGCAAGTGACCGCGATAGATGACAATGGCAACTCGGTCGATTCAGCGAGTGTCTTCTTCGATGGCGTTCTGGTAGGTGTAACCCCCTACTCAAAAGAAAACATTGAACCCGGACTCCATTCAATACGTGTATCAGAAGCGGGATTCAAGCTTTTCACGGACCAACTTGTAGCGATTCAAGGGCAACGCTATATAGTAGAAGCAATGTTGACGCCCATTCCCGTCAATGAGGGGGAGCTTGTCATCAGTGTTAACCTCGATTCAGTACGTGTCCGTGTAATGGATTTGTCAGACGGAGTGGTACTAGAGACATCCGACCGAATTTCGGCCTATATGTTGCCTCCGGGAATGTACAAAGTCACGGGAGAAAAAGAAGATCTCCCGAGGGTAGAAGAAACGGCGGAGGTTCATTCGGGGCAAACCACTACTGTTTTCCTGGAACTACAAACGCCACAAAATATACCAACTCTCGCTTTCACCATTGCTGAAGATACGGTCAAAACTGGCGAATCCATCAATCTACATTGGGAATCCGACGGCATTCAGGTTATTATAGACCAGGGAGTCGGAGTACGTGGACCGAATGGCTCCGAAAGGGTCGTCCGCACCACCCCTGGTATGAAAATTTTTACAGCCACTGCCTTCAGCACGACCAACGAAACGACGGAGAAAAAAGACACGGTTTACGTCTTCTCTGAAGATGTCTTACCCCCAACACTCAGATTTGAAATAGATGCGGACACAGTCGAGGTCGGCCAGCAGATTAATTTGACATGGGAAACCGACGGTTTTCAGGTCATCATCGACCAGGGTGTCGGCACCCGAGGGCCAAGTGGCACGGAACGAATATCGTGTTCCTCACCGGGGTTGAAAATTTTTACGGCGACCGCCTATGGCGCTGCTAATCTGACAACGCAGAAAAAAGATACCGTCTTCGTTGTCGCGGGGACGAAGCTTCCCCCAACACTCATGTTCGAAATAGACGCCGACACAGTAAAAGTGGGTGAGCAGATTAACCTCACCTGGGATACCGATGGGTACCAGGTTATCATCGATCAGGGTGTAGGCACCAGAGGACCAAAGGGCACGGAACGAATCGTGTGCAACACGCCGGGTCTCAAATTTTTCACCGCCACCGCTTACAATACGGCAAATCTGACGACACAGAAAAAAGACAGCGTCTTCGTTGTCGCTGAAACGGGTATGCCACCGACTCTTAATTTTGAAGTCATTCAAGACACAATCACGGTTGGCGAACAGGTGGCAATCGAATGGCACTCTAATGCAGACCACGTCATCATCGATCAAGGTGTCGGCCTGAGAGGTCCGAACGGTTCAGACCGCATAACCTGCCCAACTCCGGGCCTGAAAATTTTCACGGCCATTGCGTATGGCTCCACTAATCTGACTACCGAGAAAAAAGATTCAGTTTATGTAAAAGCCCGGTCAGCTACCCCACCCACGCTGGAGTTCAAGATTCTGCAGGATACAGTCAAACTCGGCGAGCCAATCGATCTGGAATGGCTCTCCGACGGTCAGCAAGTTATCATAGACCAGGGAGTCGGGGTACGAGGACCACAAGGGTCGGACCGAATCGTTTGTCCTGCGCCCGGGTTGAAAGTATTTACAGCTACGGCATTTAGCGAGGCCGGGTTGACCACTGTTAAAAAGGACACTGTCTTCATTCTTGCGGAGGTGCCCGAGCCTCCCACACTGGCGTTTGAAGTCCTGCAGGACTCCGTGGAAGTAGAACAGGCCGCTCAACTAAGATGGGAAACAAATGGACTGCAAGTGTTCATAGACCAGGGCGTCGGTTCGCGCGGGCCTTCCGGGACGGAGGAAGTTGTGTTTCATAGTCCCGGCCTGAAAATCTTTACGGCAGTTGCCTTTGGAGAAGGGAACCTGAGCACGACAAGCAAGGATTCTATTTATGTAAAAGAAGCACCGCTGCCGCCGAATCCGGTTGTCATGCTATCGACGACACGGCAAGTGACGGTTAACAAACCGGCCACGATCACGTGGCAAACACAGAATGCCGACTATGTAACCGTGGACCTTGTGAACAATCCCGCCCTTGAAGGCAACGTCCAGGTGACATTCACCAGTCCCGGCTTCCGCTTCGTCACGGCCACTGCATTTAATCAAAGTGGGTGGACATCCGTCACGGATACCATCGAAGTGGTTGACCTCGTCATTGAACCGCCGGTTAACGATATTCTCATCCCCGCAAGTGTCAGTGTACGCGCTGACCGTGGTGAAGAGGGCATGGTTCAGAGAGCAGCAGGCCTTTTTGACATACAGAAAGCCGGACGTTATCGGCTGCATGCGGAAGTCTGGTACAACAGTGGCGACGCGCAGCTAAATGAAAGTTACTACGTTGACCTTGAAGATGGCACTGGTAACACGAAACATCCCATCGATCGCAATGCGGGCGTTAACAGAGTGGTTCCCGATGACCCGGGTGACCCGCACACCATTAGCCGGAACAGTGGAACGTTTAACCTGGAACCGGGCGCTCACATCATCAACGTTTATCACTACGCCAAAATTGCCAGCACTTATCCGAGATTCATCAATGGCCAGATTTCGGGTGCGGAAAGTGTCAAAATTCTTGGCTTTAGGTTGGTTTTCCTGGGAGATTAGACAAGAAAAACAAGAAGACTATAGAATTGGGTCACTCTTAAAAGCCGCTGTCAGAGGCAACTTCGGTTCTTCGCAGCGGCTTTTTTTGTTCATACAACATACTCAGAATTATTGATTATCACTTCCCTCCGTCCATCAGAATAAACAAAAATAACCTCCCGGACCAGAACCTTGTCCTGAATTTCGGGGATGTACACCCGGTCAATGTGCACGATCTTGCGAGCATCCCTGAAATCCTTTGGCCCAACCGCACCACCAAAGTGGTCACTCCGACCGAAGGCAACGTGAAGCCCTAGTTTCTCATCCAACAAAATTTCTCCAACCGGATGGATGTCGAAACGCCGCAGGACTCCAAACCCTATTTCAGCGATGTTGCCGTACGCCGGTTCTCCCCGCAATTTAGTTCTTTCTATCCCGGAATACTCACTTTCACCGGAGACCCGAATCGCACGGTTCCGTTCAATGTCATAAATGATCACGTCATCGCCAAATTGAACGGGCAGTTTGCCGGATGTTCTGCTTGGTTTGTCCAAAGTGCCTTCGTACGGAACAACAAAGGCTTCCCCGCTTGGCAAATTGCCCGCACTGCCTCGTTCGCGCAAGAGCCCGCTGCTAGCCGTGCCACACATTCCATTCACATCGACAAACAAACTAAGCGGTCGCCCGTGTTGTGCGATAAAATGCATTTCGATCGCATCGGCCTCATCAAGGCGCTGTTTGATCCGCATGACCTGCTCATGCACCTTATCGAAATCCAATTTCAGTGCCGGCATCATGGCCCTGTTGAACCCCGGCATCGAGGCTGCTTTGAAACCGTATTCTTCAGCCCGCAGCTTCAGAGGCGCCGTGGCGGAAAAATGCGCCGGCACAAGAATGATGTCGGTGTTCTTCAGCGTTGCCTCGAGGTCCGCGCTTATGCCCTCGGCTTGAAGTGCGGCAAGGCTTGCTTTTTCAGCGGCACCCCGCCACTGGTAAACGAGTTTTGGAAAATTGGCATTGTTGCTTCCGGCATTTTGGTAATAAAGCATTTCGACCCGGGCCAACGCCAACCGTGGGCCGATACGACCAAGAAGCTCAAACCACTCAGCGGCAATCCTTCTGCGGTCTTGCCAGTCAGGCGAATCCGGAACAGTGTTATCAGGAACATCCACAAGAACCAGCAGCCGGGTTCCAGTGGGAGCCGGCGCAAAGACTTTTTGTAGCAGCGACCGCATTTCGTCCGCGGACAGATTCCTGTTCATGCACTCCTCTCAAAAAAAGGTTATTATTCTCTCGCTTCCGGCACAATCGACAACGCGATTCTTTGCTCATCCCGCAGGACGACTACTTTCGCGGCTTCACCGATTTTCAATGCGTCGATGGCGTAGGTGTAATCGTAAATGTTCTTGACGTCCTGGCCGGCTAACTCAACAATCACGTCACCACTTTTCAAACCCGCGGCATCCGCCGGCCCCCCCGAACTCACCCCGGACAACTTGACCCCCCCCGTGTCACCCCCGGTGTAGTCCGGGATAGTTCCAAGATAGGCCCGCATCGATTCACGGCCGCCGGCCTGACTCTTGGTTTGCTCAACTTTTTGATAATCCGGGGGAACGGGCCGCTCAACGAGATCGAGAACAATCGCTCTCGCAAATTTCGCGATCCTCTCCATCCCCGCATATTGCAGTGTCTCGATATCGTCGCCCGGCCGGTGGTAATTTTCGTGACTTCCGGTAAAAAAGCTCAGTACCGGAATTTTTTGCGGGTAAAATGCGGTAACGTCCGTTGGTTGATAAGGATCATCTTGCAAGACCAAATTGAAACCAGCGGCTACATTGTATCTTTCAACAAGTTTCTTCCAAACCGATGAGGAGCCCGTCCCTTGCAGAATCAACTTGTTCTCGCGCAAGCGGCCCACCATGTCGAAGTTAATATAAGCTTTCATGGAATCCAGCGGCAAGGGTGGATTTGCCACAAACGCCGACGATCCAATGATGCCAAGTTCTTCACCGGACCAAAAGGCAAAAACGATGTCTTGCCGAAAGCGTTGCGGTTCTTGCTTCTGCAAATCAGAAAGTGACGCAGCCAATTCGAGAACAGTCGAGACGCCAGAGGCATTGTCATCGGCACCATTGTGGATTTGGCCTTCCTCACCTTTCCCCGCCAATGAACCGATCTCACCCAGGCCGATGTGATCGTAGTGCGCGCCCAGAACGATGGTTTTGTTTGCCGCGTTCTTACGGGCACGAAGAATCCCAACCACGTTGAAGTCGCTCTTCTTGATCCTCTCAAGTCCGGTACGAAGCCTGACCTTCACACCAGGCAGACTGAAACGGCCCTCGTAGTGCGGGTTCTCCTGGTCCAATTGCTCTTGCACTTCCTTAAGCGTTTTCCCTGAATTCCGCAGCAGCGCGTCGGCCACGCTGGCGCTTATCGATGCGGCTACGATGCCGGAGTTAGAAGGGCTGTTGTCAAACGACAACGGAATAAGTTGACCCGCGCGGGGAGAATTGGGACCAACGACGACCAACAAACCCTTCGCACCGCGTTCCCGCGCAATCAGGGCCTTGTAACGCAGTCCGGCGTAACGATTGAGCTGCTGCCGGCGCGCCACCGTCACCGCTTCCGGAACGTACCGGAGCACCAGAACGATCTTATCTTTGACATTGAGGTCATGGTACGAATCGAACCCTTCACCCTGGCCTCCGGGGACTGAAAGACCGTAACCGGCAAATACAACGTCCCCTTCCACCTCACCATCCAAAGAAAAGGAGAGAGGACGGAAGTCGGCATTTACCTCGAAAGTGAGGGAGCCGTCATCCGGTCCGGGTGCAACTTCAAGGCGGTTGGTCGCCTTCCGCAATTTGATGCCGGAAGTAAACTCGAACTCCCGCAAAAAACCGCCGTTCTGGCCGAAGGGCTTCACACCAGCTTCCTGAAGGCGTCTTATAATGTAATGAGCGGCTAACCGCGTTTCCGGGGATCCGGACATCCGCCCTTTCAGGGAATCAGAGGCCAGAAACCTGACTATTTCCGCCATTTCGGTTTGCTTTATTTGAGGAGAAAAGAGCTGATTCGCGGCAGCGATGTCGTCCTCCTTTTCATCCTTTTCTGGCGGTTCATCGCCGTGAACCTGAGTCGCCGACTGCCCATGCGCACGCAGGGGAGATTCCCGCAAAGCGGAGAGTGCCGCCTCATGTTGCCATTCCGCCAGGAATATCTGAGATTTCTTGTCAGGCGTGCGGTTGCTGGTCCAAGACATCCTGGTGCCGTCCGGAGAAAACACAGGCAAGCCATCAAATCCATCCGTAAATGTGATCCGAACGGGTTCATGTTTTCCTTGCGCGTCAACCATGTAAATCTCAAAATTCGAAAACCCCAGTTTGTTTGACGCGAACAAGACATATTCACCCGAAGGGTGGTAGTAGGGGGCCCAGGACATCGCCCCAAAATCGGTTAGTTGACGGACGTCCAAACCGTCCAGACGCATGGTGTAAACATCAGCAACCGCCCCATTTTCCTGAAAACGCCGCCAGATGATGCGTTGTCCATCCGGCGAGAAAAAGGGACCGCCATCATACCCCGGCGTGTGAGTTAATCTTTTTTGGTGCGAACCATCCGCCTGCATGATATAGATTTCACCGAAATAGGAGGGATCTCTTTCAAGGCGTTGGCGATCTTCTTCTGAAAGCAGCGATTTCGTATACGCCTGCCGGAGGGAACAAAACACAATCTGACTGCCATCTGGCGAATAGGACGCTTCGGCATCATAGCCCTTTGCGGTCGTGAGGCGCGTCAGGCCCGAACCGTCGCGGGAGGCCGTGAAAATGTCCATATAAATGTCATAGTCCCATGAGTAACGCCGGCTTTTACCTGAAGCGCGACGCTCAAATTCTCCTTGCTGCTTCGTCTCAGCCCGTGGGTCCAAATGAGAGGACGAAAAAAGCACCCGGTCCGAATGCGGTTTAAAATATGAACAGGTCGTTTTCCCCCGCCCCGTCGAGACCAGGTGATTCCTTCCCGTCTCCAGGTCCAACAGGTAGATTTGGAAAAAAGGATTCCCGGGTTCGCGCTCACTTTGAAAGATCAGAGCCTTGCCATCCGGAGAAAAATACCCTTCACCGGAACGTTGGCCCGTATAAATAAGTTGACGCGTGTTTTTGAGGAAACGGGATTCATTGTCGTTCCGTGCAAATCCTGAAACATGGCAGCACAGCATGAACGCCAGGACTCCCCCCACCAACCATTCCTTAATTCTTGTTCTCCCCATCTTTTCAACTCCATGAATGTGAGTAAATCATTTGGTCAAATTCGTATCATTCGCACCCATCAAGAGTGAGGCGATCCAGACAAAGCATAGTTCAAAATCATCTTATTTACAAGCGTCCGCGGCAGCCGCTCAATTACTCCGCCGGCAAGTAAATCGTGAATTTTGTGCCTTTTTCCACCTAACTCTCGAGTACGACACGGCCTTGATGTTCATCAACTATTTGTTGCACGATGGCAAGGCCGAGGCCAGTGCCATTCTCTTTAGTCGAATAGTAAAAATCAAACACTTTGCCCAAATCCCGCTCTGGAATTCCATCGCCCGTGTCGGCAAATGAAAGCACAACGGATTTGGTGCGGTGATTGAGTACTTCAGAGGTGGCTTCTCTCAAACCGATGGTCAACTTGCCACCGCCGGGCATGGCTTGAATGGCGTTGAGAGTCAGGTTTAAAATAACCTGGCGCATCCTGGCGGCATCTACATTGGCCTTAATAGGCACCTTTTCGTATTCGCGCTCAATCCTGACCCCTTTCGCCAGTGAGTCGGCGACCTGCATCATGGTAATTTCGTCGATGACTTCGTTGATTGCCACTTCCTCTTTACTGGTTTTTGGCGGCCTGGCGATCAGGAGAAAATCCGTGACAAGCTGATCTACACGTTTAATTTCCGCGGCCAAAATACCATAAAATTTATCAACTCGTTCCTTGTTGATCTGTTCTTTCGCGAACTCCCGCTTCAGAATTTGCATGTTGATAACCATCGCATTCAAAGGATTGCGGATCTCATGGGACAAAACCGATGCCAATTTCCCCAACGTTTCAAGCACTTCCGTCCGCTTGAGCTTATTCTGGAACTCGATGAGTCGTTCCGCCATCTCATTAAAATTTTCAGCCAACGTTCCGATCTCATCGTCAGTAACTTTCGCGATGCGGGTGTTGAGCTCCCCACGGGAAAATTGTTCCATTCCCGACACCAGTTGCTTGACCGGTTTCACAATCCAACGAGAGTAGAAAAAAGCCAGCAGTGACGCAAGCAACACGCTGATCCCCATAAACTGCATCACGCGGAAACGCATCCTGCGGGCCGGAGCAAATGCTTCAGACGTAGGTTGCTGCAACATGGCACCCCAACCATAGTTGCCGATGGGAGCATAGGCGGCGACCATTTCCTCATCTGAACCTTGATGGTAGATAAGCTGCCCACTTTCCCCCTGCTTGATTTTCGCCACAACTTCCATGTTCACCAATTTTTGATTCGAGTAAAGTTTCTTGCGGTCGGTATGAGCTACGTACACGCCATCGCCGTTGAAAATAAAGGCCTCGCCTCTATTTCCTATTTTGTTCTCATCGACGATATCCCACATGGTTTTCAAATCGACGACGGCATAGAGAATACCAACGACCTCATCGAAACGGGTCACCGGTTCAGCCACATCCATCATGGGCAGGCTTTCGTCGGAAATGTAGACGTCACTCCGGTATCGGCCTGCCTTTTTAAATGCCGTGAGAATCCCGGCTATAAAATGGTCCCGGCTGAATTTCACATGCAAGGAATCCTCAAACGACGTCGAGGCAATTAAATGACCCAGGGTATCGAGAACGGAAATCTGGCTAAAGAGATCAAATTCGGTGAACAAAGTGTTGATCGCCAACTCCTGCGTGCTTTTGTTCATCTCGAAAATAGATTGAAATTTCGCCTGGCTCTTCACCAGGTCGGTCGCGGTGCGCAGTTGCATATCGATAAATCGAGTAGACCGAGTCGCAAACTCCAGATTTCGATCCAGGATGGTCTGCCGAATCGAATTTTGAGCTGTGTTGACCAGAACATTGCCGGTAATAAAAAGCGGAATGCTTACAATTAGAATGTGAGACAGCAGCAGCCGGGTGAGCAGCCGATTCCGTATGTTGATATTTTTCGAAATTCGTTCCATCAGGTCAAAACGTATTTTATCTTGATTAATTCCTGGCGTGCCCAGGCGCCGCAATATTTAACCGTAACCGCGAATGAACGCCAATGAGCGGCAAACGTTTCCGCAAGAGAAAATCCCTTCTTCGGTCATGATGAATTTTTGCGCCTAGACATCGCATTATTCACGACGTTTTTTTATAATCCATTCCTCGAAGGGTCGTATGTTGCCGCGGTTCGGCCCTTCCGTATGACGAAAATTGTCGAACTTCTCGACATTGACCAGGTAGTGGGTTAGCCACTTGAAGTAGAGAAAAGTGACCGGCTGCTCCTGATTCACGACCGTCTGAATACCTTGAATCAAAATTTTACGTTGTTTGCGATCATCGGTCTCATTGTAAAAACGAAAATAGTTTTCAAGCTTGGGGCTCCGATAACCAGAATAATTCTGTTCGCCATCAGCAGAAAAAACCGCTGACAGACTTTCGATGTTTTCCTTAAAAACATGGTCGGTTAGGACGGCCTGGAAATCGCCGGCAACCAGTTTATTGTTTAGCTCACGCCGGGAGAGAGGTTTGGGTTTAACATCGATCCCCAGCTTGATGAGATTTATCTTGACCATGCGTGAAATGGCCTCATCAATCCGCAGCCCCTTCGGATAGAAAAGCGTCAACGTGAAAGGGTGGCCGTTCTTGTCCAGGATGCCGTCGCCATCGGAATCAGTCCAGCCGGCCTCATGAAGATTTTGTAGCGCAAGCCTGGGTTTATATTTATAAGATTTAAGGCCGGAAGCATACAAAGGAGAGGCGTCATCATAGGGACCCTTGGCGATACTTGCTTTGTTGCCCAACACCTTCTTTAGCAACTGCCCATGATTAATTCCATAGGAGAGGGCCACACGGATTTCGGGATTATCAAAGGGGGCACGCCGATGATTGTAGATAATCATCTTAACCGTATTGGGCGGCAGCGGCTGTGGGTACGGCAGGAAATGTCCATTTGAACTGGCCACCTCCCTTGCGGATTCTTCACTCTCAAGTTCCGCCGCATCAACCTCGTCAAGAATCAGCGCGGAGATGAGAGACCGTTCCGTCGTGTAAGATTTGAAAACAATAGTATTAGGGTTGAATCGACCAATATCGGCGGATTTATGAAACCGCACGACAATCCGATTTTCGGAACGCTTGAAAACCGTAAAAGGCTTACCATTGCCGACGCTAATAACGGGCAGGAGGCCCTGCTTGGTGAGAATTTTAAGTTCGCGGACATCAGTGCGTCCAACCAAATCGCCGATGACAATCTGGCGTTCTACCTGTGCGTGAGCAGCCCGTGAATACGGTCCCAGCAGGCCACCCGAAATGGTCAGGTACAACAGAGCACTTCTGGTCAATTTTAGTTGTTGCGCAAGCATGGTAGCTTATTTGACCCAGAAATGGCGGTTAAAAATGACCAGAACGGTAAAAATTTCAAGACGGCCGGTCAGCATCAGAAAACTCAGCAGCCACTTCCCTGCGCCGGGAATATGAGCGAAATTTTCCGTTGGCCCAATCGTTCCGATCCCAGGCCCGATATTACCCAAAGTCGATATCACGGTGCTGACGGACGTCACCAGATCCAACCCCATTAGGGTCATCAGAAAAGAGGCACTCACCGTCAGGAAAAGGTAAACCAGGACAAAGCCCAATATATCTGAGACCGCATCGCGCGAGATTGTCACATTATTGTATCTAATGGGAATCACCGCGTGTGGATGAACGAGTTTTTTAAATTGCGCAAATGAATATTTGAATGCCAATAGAACGCGCACGACCTTCATGCCGCCGCCGGTCGATCCGGCGCACCCGCCGATGAACATCAGAATAACCAGAAGGGTCTGTGCCGCCAAAGGCCACAGCTCATAATCCGCCGAATGAAAACCCGTTGTCGTGAGCAAAGATGCCACCTGAAAAAACGATTTCTGGATTGCGATGCCGGAATCGTCATACGTGTTGAGGCGCAAATAAAGCCAAAGGAAAATGCTGGCGCCGAAAATAATGCCAAGGTAGAACCGGAATTCTGAATTGCGCCAAAAGACAGCTATATTTCCTCGCAAAGCACGATAATGTAATGAAAAATTGACACCCGCGAGAATCATGAAAACCGTGATCACCCCTTCAATGTAGGCGCTTTGAAAATAGGGGATACCTGCATTCTTCGTTGAAAAACCACCGGTCGCCACGGTGCCGAAGGTGTGGCAAAAAGAATCGAAAAAGTCCATTCCGCCAATTTTCAGCAGAATGATTTCGATGACGGTGAGCAGAACATAAACGCCCCACAAAATTTTCGCCGTATCTTGCACGCGCGGCTGCAATTTATCGACGGAGGGGCCTGGAACTTCAGCCTTAAACAGCTGCATGCCACCGACGCCAAGCATCGGCAAGATGGCCAGGGATAGGAGAATGATTCCCATGCCGCCCAACCAGTGGGTAAAACTGCGCCAGAACAATAAGCCATGCTGCAGTTTCTCAACGTCGGTCAGAATGGTAGCACCCGTCGTGGTGAACCCGGACATGGTTTCGAAAAATGCATCCGTGTACGAAAGGTCATGCGCCAGTACAAACGGCAATGCTCCGAATGCAGCCAGTAAAATCCAACCAAAGGTGACGACGCCAAAACCTTCCCTAATCCGTATTTCGCGATTACCAGGTGTTAGTTTCCAAATTGCGAAGCCGACGGTAACAACGATCAAAAAAGATACGACAAAGCTAGTCAGATCTCCTTCGCCGTAAAAAAACGAAAGAGTCGCGGGAAGGATAAGGGTGGCGCCAATGAAAATTAGCAGAGCGCCAAGGATGTGCAGAACCGCCAGGATGTCCATTATTCAAACATTCT
>Ga0114931_10002387_pt1 | contig 23914 bp, 24 predicted proteins | sample 2SBtaG_FD_89579 | JGI IMG/M metagenome (GOLD analysis project Ga0114931, IMG submission 89579) | Deep subsurface microbial communities from Kolumbo volcano to uncover new lineages of life (NeLLi) - 2SBTROV14_V59a metaG | ecosystem: Environmental > Aquatic > Marine > Volcanic | place: Kolumbo... | reverse complement strand
TAATCGATCTCAACATTGCCCGGCAGCGTGTCCATCAGGATCAGCTCCTCTTTGGCCAATTCCACCGTCTTAACGTCCCGGGTTTTGGCAAGATGTTCCAGCAGACCGGCCAGCTCCAGCAGGTTCGATCCGTACATTGCCATAAACGCCACGCTTTCGCCGCGCTCAAACGCCATGTCCAGCCCATCGTTCCAGTCGGCGCTCTCCAGGCGGGTGATATTGTGTTCACCGACGTTAAAAAACTGCACCAGATTCTGCGCGAGCAGATGCTCTAACACCGTCCCCCGATGGATCCTGCCGGACTTGGTCTTCAACTGATTGCCCTGTCCCGGTTTCCATTTCGCGTCTTTTTCAAAACTCCGCGAAAACTGCAAATCGTGAAAGTATGTCGTCGTTTCGGATAAAATATCAAGGTCCCCGGTCTGATGAATATAAAGCAGGGTCGTCAAAAACGGCCAGACGCCGTGATCCATCCACACCCGGGCGATCGCGTTGCGGTCGGCGACAAACTCGCCGGGTCCCGCGCCGATGATGGTGGCGTTCGACCCGTCAATGCGCACCCCGGCAAAATTGTTGATCAGGGCATTTTTGACATTCTCCGGTTCAATCAGAATCAAAGACAGCAGATCCTGCCAGAGATCGCGCCAGCCTTTTCCGCCTTTGCCGTAATCGTGATCGGGTAAAAAGGAACAACCGAAGACCCGGCGCAGGACCGGCTGCAGGGTCACCCAGCGCATCCACGCGTAATGTTCCTTGTCCTCAGTCAGAAACTCCAGCGTCGAGGATTTCTCTTCCCAATATTTCTTATTGGCCTCAAATGCCGCCTTGAACTTTCCGGCGGTGTCAAAAGTCCGGAAAATCTCTCGCGCCTCCTGCTTCGACGCCGCCGTCCCGATCATCAGATAGTACTCCCGTGATTCGCCCAGTTCCAGCGTTTCTTCCTGAAACCGGAGCGCGCCGACGGCCTCTTTCCCGTCGAGGTCTTCCGGCGCGAGTTTCTGAGGCTGCCGGTGTTCCATCACCGCGGACGGTGAGCCGATCGTTCCGGCGTCACCGTAAAAACTTTCGAAAGTGGGAAAAGTCCCGACGGGCAGATCACCTTTCTTCGTGACTCCGAAGACAAAATACACATCCTCGTTTTCCCGGTGCCCTTCTTCATTGAACTTCATCGTCGGATCAAGCAAGACACCCTCTTCGACCTGAGAAACCCGGTGCAGCAGCGACGTGACCTGCTCATGATCGTGTTTGTTGGCCAATGCCCGTCCGAACAACGGGACCGCGGCGGTGGGAATATATTTGAGTTCGTGTTTGGCGGTATTGGTCACCGTCACCTTCATCAGCTCCACATTTTCACCGGTAACCGGGACAAAATTCAGGGCCTCGAGTTTAAGACCGGCCTTTTCATGACGGCGTATCAGTTTATGCCAGAGTTGCCCGCCCTCGATAAAAGAAGAATCCGAACCGGTTTCTTCCGTCAAAGAAAAGACACCTTCCTTCTCTATATAAACAAAGAAATTCCGCAGATCCTGCCGCAGATCCTGGGTGGACACCGGCTTGGTGACATAGCGGTCTTTATCCACCTTGATATCACCCGACAAAAGCGGCGTGATTGAGGATTTGATATGGTGGGAATCCGTCCCGCAGAGCGGCATATAGACCGTACGCAATTCGTCCGCCTTGGACGACACAAAACTCACCCCATCGGGAAGATACTGGTAAAGGGTATTTTTCACGTCCCTGTCCTTAAATATTGAAATGGGTCATCTGTGGTTGAAGCAATAAGATAGCAAAACTTGGAGGGGCTGTAAAGACAGAAGTGCCTCGAGAACGAGGCGCTTCCGGGATATTCAAAGCCGGAGGTTCAATTGCGGGATGTGAAATACAGCCCCTGTTCAACCTCCCGGCGGATCACCTCACGTTCAACCTGGCGGATCACATAGCGCAGGGATCCCAGAATATCTTTGAGACGTTCGGTGTCCAGACCGGTCAACTCTTCATCGGTCACCTGCATCAGGGTGGAAATGGCTTCAGATTTGGTCATCGTCCAATCCTTTCGTGGAAACATCTTACAAAATCTTATTTAAAATACAGCTATATTATACGTCAACCCTGTTTTCATAATATCAGAGGACCTTGGGATATCAAGTAAAAAAACTCCTACACCTTTTACTTCCCCAATGCCAGACGGTCGGCAAGGACATCGGGCAGGCCGGCGGCACGGATTTTCTTCTGCGCGGCCGCGCAGGCGGCTGATCCCCTCAAGAGAGGCCATGCGGCCGCACTGGAAGCCGCTTAAGACAAAGCGGGTGGAGAAATTGCCCAGCGTGGCAATCACCCGGGGCCGGATGATCTTGATCTGCTCAATCAGAAAAGGCGTATGCGCCTCGATTTCGGAGACCAGCGGATTTCGGTTGTCAGGCGGGCGGTATTTGAGGATGTTACCTATATAAATGTCATCCGAAGCAAGGCCGATCAGGCCCAGGAGCCGGTCCAGCTCCCGGCCGGCCGCGCCGACAAAGGGAAGCCCCTGTTCATCTTCTTTGACTCCGACCTACATGAAAGTATAAACAAGTTCATCGATATCAATTGGAGCTTTTTGAAGGTTTTTAAATAGATACCTCGGGGTAATTCATTCTTTTTACCCATTCCGGTTTAATTGCCCAAGCAGCTCAAGAATTCCGTTAATAAAAGTCAACGGGTGAACAGGATGGCCCGGCACGTATAGATCAATTGTGTATTTATTCAAAGAATTCCTTTTAATGGCCGGGCTCTCCGTGAAAAGCCCGCCGCTGATGGCATCCGTACCTGCCAATATAATAATTTTGGGATCCGGCACGGCTTCATAACATATCTGAAGCGGCTCTGCCATGCTTGCCGTTACAGGCCCTGTAATAACAATCCCGTCGGCATGGCGCGGTGAAGCGACAAATTCAATCCCAAAACGGCCAAGGTCAAAATTGACATTGCCGCAGGCATTGAGTTCCATCTCACAACTATTGTCCCCTCCGGCAGAGACCTGTCGCAATTTTAAAGACCCTTTGAAATATCGGTAGATCTCCTTGCGGACCAATTCCGGAGCAAGCGTCACAGGCCGGTCTTCCGCCTCCTTAACAATCAAACGGCTTCTCTCATTAGTCGCTATTTTGTAATCATTGGTAAATTTGATTTTATCTGGGCAAACAAAAGCGCATTCATTACAAAATGAACATTTCCCTAAATCAATACGGAAAGGAGAGCGCTCTATGGCCTGAGTAGGACATAAATTAATAAGGTCATTGGCTTGTTTTTCACTAATTCCTTTTTCAATAACAGGTCGGCCTCTAAATGTATCCGGCAATTGTGCATTCTTAATGTCTGCGATATACTGTCTACCATGTTTTAGTAGAATCTTTAATTCACTTAACATTATTTATTTCCCTTAAATTTATAAATCATGTCCACAATAGGACAAATCAAAACTTTTATTACAAATAGGAAAATCTGATATTCCCTGATTGCGAACAGCCATAGTTAGCGCCATCCAATTATGAAAAGACGCGTCTTTAACTTTGTAATGAGCAACTTCACCTTTATTGTTTGTAACAATACTATGACAAATCTCACCCCTGAAGCCTTCCGTGAGTGAAATGGAAAAGCTTTCGGGATTCATTTTAAAATCAAATCTTGGTTTTTCACTATTACTTCTATCCGCGAGAGAATACATTTCTAATAATCCTCTAATATATTGTATGGATAATCCAATCTCTTGACTTCTCAACTGTGCTCTAGCTAATACATCACCTTTTGAAACAACCTCCGGGTTATACTTCTTCTTTTTAAAACAAGAAAATGGATGGGAACTTCGGATATCCCGATTCAAGCCGGAACTGCGCGCCACCATTCCAACCGCCCCCATCATACACACTTGTTGATTGGAAACTGTTCCTGTTTCTTCAAATCTAGACAAAACCCCGGGCTTAGAAAACAATTGATTCGTCATTTGTTCAAATCTTATTTCAAAATCAATCAATACTTCATTTAACTGTTGGATCAATTTCTGGTTTAAGGAATAATGTGTGCCACCCGTCCGTATCAAACCTCGTCCAAAACGATTGCCACACCATAGCTGCAGAAAATTAATAATGGGTGTTCTTAAAGCGCCAAATATGGCTCCCCCTAACTGATAAGCAATATCTGCGCACATTCCTCCCAAACTTCCGACATGCATGGCCATCCGTTCTAATTCTAATGCGATACAACGCTCTATACATACATGCTCACTCACCCGTGTTTGTGAAAGCGCTTCTATTAACCCTATGAAACACAAAACGTGTCCTATTGTCGTATCCCCTGCTATACTTTCGGCGAGAACAGTTTGATGGAGAATATGTTTCTTTTCTCTTAATAATTTTTCAATTCCTCGATGTTGATATCCAAGTTGTATTTCTAAATTCAATACCTGTTCTCCATTACATATAAATCGAAAATGACCCGGCTCAATGATCCCGGCATGGATAGGGCCAACTCCTACTTCATGCAAATCTTCATTATCTATTTTAAAAAACGGATACTCCTCTATCTTTTTTGTCTGATCTCCCTGATCATGGGTATAACGCAAAGGTTTAAGCCACGGGTGACCTTCAAAAGAAATATTAAAATTCTCAGTAATTTCCCTCTCAAAAGCATGCATGGCTAGGCAATCTTGCGTTAACGATGGCAAGGCCGCTGGTCTTTCTTTGTCCTGTTGATGACTGGCCACATAAATATTCCCAGTATCATCATCCGCAACACAACCGATCAATCTTATTTTGTCTTTCCATGGAAACCCATAATAGCTAACACAATGATTGTTTTCTTTTTTCATCAAACCAATCATCAAAGTGTAAAAATCCCCATATTTATGTAGTGGAATTTCTTTCAATGCTATGCAACAATCATTTCTTAATACGCTATATTGATTATTATTCATAAATCACACTATACATATACTGTTACCTTAATTCATAAATTGTGCCGCATGCTCTAAGACAACCTTAAAACTCATAGGCATCCATAATCCTAGAATAATCAAAACTCCCAAGGATACAATAATCATGCCTTTTTCAATAAACGATGTTCTGTATAAATTTTCTAGCTGTACCTGAGGGTTTCCCCACACAAGCTCCGTTACGTGATGAAGAACACCTGCAAATACGATTGTAATGCCTGCTAAAAATAGACCTAAAGGTATCCATGCTCCGGAACTTATGGCAGCCCTTACAACAAGTAATTCGCTCATAAATAAAGCAAATGGAACAACCCCAATAAGAGCCAAGGCGCAAGCCAATAACCCTGCCCCCCATAATGGAGAAACATGTATAGCACCTCTTATGGTATTCATATCAAATGTCTTATAAATTCTTCCTATTCGTCCAGCACAAAAGAAAGTGAGCGTTTTACATACTGAATGATTAAACATATGAAACAGAGCGGCGACAGCACCCAAAGCCCCTAAACCAAACCCAAGAGTAATAATTCCAAGATGCTCAACGCTGCTATAAGCTAACACGCGTTTAAGATCATGTTGATAAGGAATAAATGACGCGGCTATTAAAATTGACGCGAGGCCAAAGAATATTAGTAATCCATGTGTAAAGGTTGTGGAGCCTAATGCCGTGTCAACCAAAAGAACATAACGAAGGATACAATATAAAGCCGTGTTGAGCATAAACCCTGAGAAAACGGCAGATACAGGAGTTGGGGCCTGACTATGCGCATCGGGAAGCCAGGTGTGCATAGGCGCCAAACCAACTTTCGTACCGTAGCCGACAATAATAAATAAAAAACCCAATTTCACTAATCCTGGATTTAATAAATACCCAAACCGATGTAGGTGAGTCCAAAGAAACATATCCGTACTGCTTGAAAATAATTTATGTGCTGAAGCCGCGATAATAATTGTACCCATAAAAGCAAGAGCAATTCCTACAGAACAAACAATTAAATACTTCCACATGGCCTCAAGAGCCTTCTTTTTTCTGTAAGGGCAAATTAGAAAGGCTGTTACAAGCGTTGTCGTTTCCATGCCCACCCACATAATCCCTAGATCGTTTGAAATGAGAACAAGCATCATCGCCGCCAGGGAAACAAACCACAAAGTCCCAAAACGTCTGGCTACTTTTATATTAAATATTCCAGAATCAATTTCCTCTTGAAAATAATTATTTGCATATATTGAGCTCATTAGAAAAACAATCATAAGAATAGCTAAATGATAGACAGAAAAAGCATCAACATAGAGCCTTTGGCCGCAAGAAAATAATGGGCCTTCTTTCAATACAGCGAAAACGACTAAGGCCGCCAGAATACAAACAATCATTACACCTATCCATAAAAATGAAAGGATATGCTTCTCGTTTCGTATGATTTGACAAACCAAAACAAACGAAAATGTTACAAAAAGCATAACCACAAGTAAATCTTCATACCCCATTTATCAACCTCTCAACGTATTTAATTGATCGACATCTGTTGTCTCAAATTCCTGGCTAATATGATACGTCGCAATACCCATTACAAATATGGCTACAAAAATATCAAGAAGAACCCCGATTTCAATCAATAGAGGGATCTCTTTAAGAAGAGCGACCCCAAAGATATAGATTCCGTTTTCAAGCACCAAATATCCGACCACCTGCATTAAGGCTTTTTTGCGGCAAATAATTAAGAATAATCCTACCAGGATCGTATAAAGAGCCGTTGGCAGAGTTAGAAAATTGATTGCCGTTTCAATGTTTGTATATTTTGAAGAGATCCAAAATGATAGACCAAGTATTAATATTCCCAGCAAGGCAGAGCTTGTAAATCCAATAATTGGCTCAACCTCCCTTTTGACATCAGCAACTCTCAAAGCTCGAAGAAGCAATTTTGGAAAAATAATTCCTTTTAAAACGAAGACAATTGTTGCAAAACATAAAACATGTAGCGTTATCCCTTGATGTGCTAGAATAATGGGTATTAAAGAGAGGATAACTCCTTGAAAGGCAACGAGTTTAATACAATAGACTAAGCGACTGGAGGACAGAAGCATCTGATTATTAAGCATAACCAGAACAAAAATTACTTCGAGTAAATGAACCATTTCAACGGCCCCCTAAAGCCAAAATTAAAGCAAGCATTGATATCGTCATGGCTCCGATAAGAAATTGTGAGATCTTAAATAATTTCAATCTCGCTGTCACTGATTCTATTACCCCAACTATTAAGGATAAGAGTATCATACCCGCCATCACCACAACAACATTAAAAACACCTACTTGTGGGTCAAATGGCACGGCTATTCCTAATAAAATCAAACCAAAAATCCAAACTTTCAATTGTGATGCATATAAAATAAGTCCCAACTCCGGGCCGCTATGGTCCAAAATCATAACTTCATGAATCATGGTTAATTCCAGGTGCGTGTTTGGATCATCAAAGGGAATTCGGGAGTTTTCTATCAAAAATACGACAAATAACGCCACCACAACCAAAAAAAGTACAACTCCAGTGTTTAACCACAATCCATCTGATAAAATAAAATGTATTTCTGCCAAAGACAAAACCTTTGTTAAAAGGGATAATGTTATAAAACATAAAAATAAAATGATTTCAGCAAAAAAGGCAAAAAATACTTCTCGGCTGGCACCCATCCCCTCAAAACTAGACCCCGTATCTAAAGCCGCGATCACCATAAAAAACCTTCCCAACCCCAATAAATAAATGAGAACAATAAAATCTCCTTGAAACTGTAAAATAGCTGGAAGATTTCCTAAAGGGAGAAAAAACAACGCTATTAATATGGTGACAAAATATATAACTGGGCCTGTCTTAAAGATCCATGAAGTGGTCTTACTATAAACACTCTTTTTTTGAAAAATCCTCCATAAATCAAAATACGGCTGGAATACAGACGCTCCCATTCGTCCGGATAGAATGGCTTTCGTACGAGCTATAACTCCTTTTAAAAAAGGAGCACATATCATCGCGCTGACTAATGAAAATATTGAATACCAATGGATCATGACAAGCCTATATACCAGATTAATAGACCTATAATTGTTAAGGCAACATACAAAACGTAAAGATGAATCCGTCCATACTGCAACCAAAGAAATCCCGACAATACCTTTTTAATTGATTTAAAAAGCGGGTAATATATAGCACTCATAAAAACATCTTTGGTATGGGTTTTAAAGGATGTTTTCTTAGGAAATAAGTCTACCCCCTGGTATTCCAAATGCTTTTGTTTACGTAAAATAACTCCAAAGAATTTTATAAGAGGCTGAGCAAAAGATGAAGCCGTATACTGAAAACGAGGAGAAGATACTTTATAACCACAACCCCATGTTGGCAGATCATCAACCTCCTGTTTTTCTATTAAAGATTTACGGAGAAATGATATCACTAAAACAATACCAATGAAACACGCGAATATCCATACGACAAGTGAAAGAATATCTGCCGTATTGTGCGTTATATCCAAAGCAAGCTTTGTTTCAAGCCCTGTTATTTGAGTAACGATAGGAACTACCCACTTAATAATTTGATGAGAACATAAACTGATAACAAAACAACCCCCTGCCAATATGATCATCGGTAAAAGCATCAAATATCCTGTTTCACTAGCAGCCCGTGCTTCTGAACTACGCGATTGACCGAGAAAAACACATCCAACGACTTTAGTAAAACATAACGCAGCCAATCCTCCAATCGTTGTCAGTCCTATAATAATGATCAAAGCGGGTAAAATAATTTCTGCATTTTGTCCTGCCGTACCTTTAAATGCTCCAAGATAAATGAGAAATTCGCTGATAAATCCATTCAGGGGAGGCAGACCGCTAATAGCAACGGCCCCAATCAAAAATACAGCAGCGGTTATAGGCATTTGCTTAATAAGTCCCCCTAATCGGTTTATTTCTTTGACTCCTGTTGCATGTAGTACTGATCCTGCCCCTAAGAATAATAAACTTTTAAAAACAGCGTGATTCAATATGTGTAATAAACACCCCAGAAACCCTAATAGCATTAAAGACGAGGACTGATAACATATCCCCAATAAACCTAGACCCATACCCAGTAAAATAATGCCAATATTTTCTACACTATGATAAGCAAGCAATCTTTTCAAATCATGTTGCGCAATCGCAAATAAAACCCCCAAGACGCCGGAGAGAAAACCAACAATGATAATTAGCCACGCCCACCATATCATAGGCGTTCCCAAAAGCATAAGAACACGAATTAACCCGTAAATCCCTGTCTTAATCATCACCCCCGACATAACAGCTGAAACATTCGATGGGGCAGCAGGATGAGCCTCAGGCAACCATATATGGAATGGTACAAAACCAGCTTTAATGCCAAAACCAATAAATCCAAATAAAAAGAGTAAATTTGTGTTGCTTAGAGAAAGGTTTAAATGCGGTAGTGTTCCTGTAAATTGTAAAGAACCTGTGAAATGGTCCAACAAAAGAAAAAATATTAATAAGAATACTGTACTCAAATGTGTTGCTAAGAAATAGATATACCCCGCCTTTTTCACCTCTTCTTTTTTATTATCAAAGGTTACAAGAAAGAATGAAGATAATGACATTATTTCCCAGGCAATAAGAAATAGAATAGAATCCTGCGCGATGACAACTAATGCCATACTGAAAACTAAAATATTGAAAAAGAACCAAGATACGCCAAGTTTCTTTTCATGAACATACTGATATAAATACCGACTCCCAAAAATGGCGGCCAATAAAGATACGGAAAGAATAATAAGAAGAAAAAAAGCCGATAACCCATCGAGGCCGACAGAAAACGATCCGTAAATCATATTCCAGTTAAAATGAACTGGCATGTATTCTTTACCACCTAAGACATTTATTGCCGGGATTAAACCCATCAAACAACCAACGACCGTACCTGAACAGCCTGCGATTATAGACAATCGATGATATCTGCTTGTAAACAACGATACTATCCCACTAACAATCAATAAACCTAACCCAAAAAATAATAATGACATTTTTCTTCCTATTCAATTCCCGCGGAATCTCTTCACACGGGAATTCTTAGAGCCACAAAATGACAAGCGCCAAACCGCTTAAATATCCCATCAACGCCGACAGGCTGATTCTTTTAAGATACCAACTGAACCTTATTTTTTCCATCCCCATGACAACGACCCCGGCCGCAGAGCCGATAATCAGAAGGCCCCCTCCTGTTCCAGCGCAATAAGCCGTCATTTCCCAAATCTTTGAATCCATTGGATAACCGGTTAAATCGTACATGCCCATCACGGCCGCCGTCAGCGGAACATTGTCTATAACGGAGGAAATAACGCCCACTCCCGAGATAATAATGTTCTTGTCCCCGACATGGCTGTCTGTCCATAATGTTAGACGCTCAAGGATACCTGCATATTCCAGAGCGCTGACAGCCAGAAGAATGCCCAGAAAAAACAAAATGCTGGATATATCCACCTTGGTCAATACATGAGGAACTTTCAAAAAGTGCCGCTCCTGGTGGATCAAATCCGTTAAACCCCACATAAGCCCCAGACCTAATAATACCCCCAGATACGGAGGCAGTCCGGTTGATACACGCAAAACGGGGACCATAATCAGCGCCCCAATTCCCAATGCAAATATCCTTTTGGCGCCATACGCTGCCGGCTCATCATTAAAGCTCAAAGTCTTGGCAGGGATATCCCTTTTGACTTTATAGGTCAAATAAATCAAAGGAACCAACATCGAAAAAAGGCTTGGGAGAAATAATTGCTTTATAACATTTCCCGATGTAATCCTTCCCCCAATCCACAGCATAGTTGTGGTGACATCCCCGATGGGCGTCCATGCGCCGCCCGCGTTAGCGGCAATAATTACCATACCGGCATAGACCATGCGCACTTTCTTGTCTTCAATTAGCTGTCGCAATAATGTGATCATTATTATAGACGTTGTTAGATTATCTAATATTGAAGAGCAGAAAAAAGTAACAAAAGCAACCTCCCATAACAGCACACGCTTGTTTTGAGTCGCAATAAAAGACGTAATAAACTTGAACCCTCTGTGAGAATCGATCAGCTCGACAATGGTCATCGCGCCCAAAAGAAAAAGCATAATCTGAGCAATGTCCGCCAGATGCGCGTTCAAAGCAACCAACGCGACATCGTTCTGAGGAAAACCTGCGATGAGACTCCAAATCCAGCACAAAACGCCCGTTAATATAGCCGTAGCCGCTTTATTAATGCTGACTTTGTGTTCAAATGTGATTAACGCATAACCGATAATAAAGGTAATAACGACCGATAATTTCAATGGAACCATGCCAGGCCTCGGTATTGTTTCAATCAAAAAAATTAGTTAGAATTATGATATTGGACAAGAATCGGCGGGTTCAAAACAGACAATATCAAATAAGCTAGCCTGCCCCGTAAAGGGAAGCCCTCTATTCTTATCGACGCGCATTTTTCTGCTCATACAATCAATCTTTGCGATTTTCACACCCGACGCCCAGTACGAATGATTATCGCCTTTACTGACAAATAACCTCCCAATTTTTTATGAAACTCCCTCCGCGAGTCATATATTCCCCTCAATGAATGACTGTATCAATGGTTTATTTTGTTATGATGACGAATCATTATCCAAAACCCTTTTGCGCGCCACACCGGTTTTATAAGCGGCTGCTTCGACGGTTTTAGCGACAGTTTCGGCAACCCTCTTATCAAAAATACTGGGAATAATGTATTCCTCATTAAGTTGGCTCTCCAACACAATACCGGCCAAAGCGTCACTGGCCGCCAGTTTCATTTCTTCATTGATTTCTTTCGCCCGTGCTTTTAGCGCCCCGCGGAAAATACCGGGAAAGGCCAGGGCGTTATTGATCTGATTTGGAAAATCCGAACGCCCTGTCGCAAAAATACGGCAATTTTTAAGCGCTTCATGCGGGTCAACTTCCGGTTCCGGATTCGCCAAAGCGAAAACTATACGGTCGGGTTTCATCGTTTGAAGATCCCGCCCGGACAGGATATTCCCCGCGGAAACACCGATAAGAACATCCGCGCCCTGTAAAGCTTCACGGAGCGTCATAATCGGGGCCTTTATATCCACACATGAAAACAGGTCATCTTTGGCTTGTTTAAAATTTTCTTCACTAACCCTTAGAACGATCCCGGTCCGTTTGGACGCCATCAACTTCTGAACACCTGCGGACAGTAGAATTTTACAGCAGGCCGCACCGGCAGCACCCAACCCGCTGACAACGACTTGGATATTTCCGATATCTTTTTTTACAATTTTTAACGCGTTCTTAAGAGCGGCCAACAAGACAACAGCCGTGCCATGCTGATCATCATGCATGACGGGAATATCAAGGGTTCGCTTTAATTTCTCCTCGATCTCAAAACATCGCGGAGCGCTTATATCCTCCAGATTGATTCCTCCAAAGGTTGGGGCAATATTTTGAACCGTTTTGACGATTTCATCGACATCCCGTGTCGCCAGACAAACAGGCCAGGCATCAATACCGGCAAATTCCCTGAATATCATGGCCTTCCCTTCTATAACCGGCAAGGCAGCCTCCGGCCCTAGGTTCCCTAAACCCAATACCGCTGAACCATCTGTGACGACAGCGATGCTGTTGCTTTTAATTGTCAGCGTATGAACTTTGGCGGGGTCAGCCGCGATCGCCTGTGAAACCCGGGCCACGCCCGGGGTGTACGCCATGGAAAGTTGATTCCTGGTCGCAAGAGGAACTTTACTTTGGATTCTAATTTTTCCGCCTAAATGTAAAAGAAAAATGCGATCGGAGGATGAAATGATCTTCGCCCCTTGAAGCTGGTTCAAGGCTTTAATAATTTGTTTTCCGTGATCCTCATTCATGGCGTCAAACGTAATGTCACGAACAATTTTCTCGCTTGTGGCTTCCACAATATCCACGGCCCCGATATTGGCTTTCTCTTGAGCCAAAAGATTGGCCACGCTGGCAAACGCGCCCGGGACATTCTTTAATTCTATTCTTGCTGTCAACCGGTAATTTGAATAAAAGCCGTCATCTTCCATAAAATGCTCTCTTTCTTATTAATCTGTGTGAATCAAACAATAGGCTTATTATATTACAATATTCTCATATAATCATGTAATTTTTGTATAAAAACTTCCGCTATATTCGGCAGTTAAACGCCGGTTAAAAACCGTTGATTACTCTTTGCCGAGACTCGTTAAAATCTTTTCGCTTTTTTCCAACTTCTTTTTCAAAAGCTCGGCGATGGGACGCAGAATTTTAAAAATATCATGGTCATGAATGGCATAATACACGGAAGTCTTTTCCTGCCGGGCTTCAAGCACTCCTAACCCCCTTAAAGTAGCCAGGTGTCGCGATAAATTGGATTGTTTAACGCCTAGATCTTGTTCCAACTTCCCGACATTGGCTTCTCCGTCTTTAAGGTACTCAATAATCTGCAGCCGGATCGGATGAGCCAGTCCTTTAAGGAAATCCGCCTTTATTTTGAAAACCATATTATTCATTGGCAGGCCCTTTTTGATTCTGTTCTTGCCATTTCATTCCCATATATGGTCATCGCGCTCATGATCGCGATGGAGGTGTCCCATGTCCCGACAAAAAAATGACACACCTAAACGATAACAAAAACCGCGCGGCAAATCAATCTCATTCTTATTCCCTACAAAATAATCAGTTCATATCCTTTATCCACCCACTCGGCGATGCTGGGATGGCCTTGATATCCGCCTGACAAAGTAACATTACTTTTCTCCAGACTCTCTTTGACCTGAAAAGCCGTGGCACAGAAATCACAGACGACCTGGGTAACGCCCATTCCCCTTAATTCCTTATAACTATTGGCCAGTTTGTCCGTTTCATCGGCTTTTGCCCATTTTTCAATCCATTCCGTGCCCGCTCCGTCAAAGATCAGAACCACTTCATACCCGTGCTCTTTGAGTTCCTTGCTGTACAGAAGCGCGTGGACAGCCCTGGCCATGCCTTCATGGGTTTCTGTCCCGGCCTGCAAAATCACAAGAAACTTCCGGGACTCCGCAAATGCGTTACTTGAAAACAAGACGAAAAGCAAGATAAATAAAAAAATCCCTGATAACCACTTTCTCATCGATTCCCCTCCTGATTTATTCATAGGCTAAAGCCAGTTGATACGAGATCGATTCATCTACCTGTCCCAAAGCCGTCAGAACCACTTTCCTGACCTTGCAGGTCATGACCAGCTTGGTCCCCATTACACTTTTTTAATCTTCCCCAATTTCTTGTCCCTCAGCCATTCACAAATCACAGCCAGGAGGAACGGCAAATAGACTGCCCAGCTGACTGCGGAAATCCGCATAAACTCCCAATGGACAAAGGGCAAATCCGTCCGAAAATTGATATAACTGAATACCAGAAGTCCGGATAACAAAAGCCAGGACCGGTATGGGAAAACGCACAAGAACGGGATCACCCAGCCAAAATACCAGGGATCGCCCACCGGATTGAGGATGAACAACCCCGCCACAGCTCCGAAACATTTATACAGAACGCCCGTATCACTGTCATCTTTTCTTAAATAAAGCAGATCTAGAAGAATCGCGTACAGTCCCAACGCCACAAACTTTGACAGGACCAGCGTTGAATCCCCGGCCGGATAAAACGCGCTTAACGAAGCGCGGATCAAAGCAAATATGCTCGAATTATACGCCCACTGCTCATTGTACGTCGTTAGGCCTTCAAATACACCGCGAAACCCCGCCTGATCCCATATAAAAAATGGACAATACGCGGCAAAGATAATCATCGCGAAAATCAGCAGTAACGATTTTTTATAGAATTTGGCTAGAAAAGGCAGAAAGACTGTTGAAAAAAACTTGCTTAACGTGGCGAGGGTGAGAAAAACCATCCCCGACAACACTTTTTTTCTTAGAAAAATATATCCCCGCCATCGAGAAGAATATGACGACAGGGTCATAATGCCCGGAATTGGCGAATTCCTTTAAAACCAGCGGCGACCAGGCATACACAATACACATCCGCGGGTCTCTGCCCAAATGCTTCAACAAAAGGATAATCACATAAATTGTCCCAATATCGAACAGGGCAAAAATGCTTTTCATCAAAATAATAGAATCCGCTTTAAGCCGGGCAGACAGCGCAAAGATAAACTGCGCCACGGGAGGATAAATCGTCGGCACCTGCCAATGTCCTATCCGGCTGTAATAAACCGGATTTGAATCGCGCAGACGAATCAGATGATCCAATTGCCATCTGTCATGGGCCGTGAAATCTTTTCCCTTGATGGTGACATCTCTGTACTCGTCATAAAAGTCTTCCTCAAATCCGCTCTCATACATAAACAGATCAGCGGGGGCGTATTTATAGGGATTAACTTTGTGAACGGCGGATTTCCCGTCCCAAAGATAGCGGTAAATATCATTTTCATGGATGAGAACGCCCGGCAAGAGGATGATTCTGAAGATAACGGCAAAAAACAGTATGATGCCAAGCGAAGACTTTTCGTTTTTCCTTCGCTCAGTTTGAAAAACCCCAAATAAATAGAAAATAAATACTACTGCAAAAACAACCAGGAACATCACGGTCGGCATGTCGTGGTTGTTCGTGTCATAGTGAAATCCGTTGGCCATGCGCATGATTTCGCCATGCGCCAGTCCAAAAGTCACCTTATCCAGAAAAAAACAAATACTGTCGGGAAGGCCAAACGACATCCACGTAATCAATCCCCACAACAATGCGCTTACTGTCCCCAAACCGATAAAGGTTTTGTTGATGCCCGTAAATATATTTTTCATTTACTCCCTATTTATTGGCCAAGGACTGCGCCTTGGGAAAATCGATCTTTGTTTGGGCAATATGATTAAAGTAATTGGTAAAGACATTTAATGCCACAAACCCGATGAGATCGACCAACTCCCCCTTACTGTATCCGGCTGAGAAAAAGTTATTAATCGCGCTTTCGGAAGGATGGCCTCTTGTGCGCGCGATTTCTTGAGCCAAGACAGTTAACGCCTGTAACTTTTGATCGCCGCTCTTCGCTTGACGCAAGTCGCGTGTTTCTTCCTCGCTTAAGCCAACCATCTTTCCCGCTGCCGTATGGGCTGAAAGACAATACCCGCATCCATTCTCCTCACTGACAGCCAAGGCAATAGCCTCGACTTCCTTGGGAGAAAAGGCTCCCTGCCTTAAATTCTCACCGAATTGCAACAGGGCCTTTAACGCGGTCGGCGAATTGGCGACAGCCGCATAGATATTGGGAACCATTTTCATTTTCTTTTTTAAAGCGTCAAACACCTCTTTGACTTCGGGTTTAGCTTCTTCATACGTTACGGGATTTAAGCGGCTCATATTCTCCTCTCTTTCTTATTCGCGCGCATCTTCGTACACAATATTTAATAAAATGCGTATAGCCATTCTCATTTCCAGAGCATGCTTTTTCTTGAAACCTTACTTGCCGGATTCCTGGTAAAACTCCCCTACACGTCCGAACCGGCGTTCATGAACAATGGCTTCATCTTGTCCGAAGGGATGTCCGCCGAATCCGTGGCGCATCATGGCAATCGCGCGAGCCCAATTCTTTTGATCATCCCGCGAAGAAAAAAGCTGCATAACCGATTGCGCGATCACCGGAACGGCAACTTCCATCTTAAGGGCGTCGCTGACAAGCCAATTCACCTCTCCGGTGTCTTCGATATAAGCCGGAACTTTATCCAGGCCGTCTTGTGCCGTATACTGCTCATGCATAAGATCGATCAGCCAGGAACGGATGACCGAGCCATTACGCCAGCATCGAAGTACCTCCGGAATATCCAGATCATTATGATAATGCTTAAGCAAATCCATTCCTTCGGCGATTGCCTGGAGCATCCCGAATTCAATACCGTTATGGACCAGTTTTGTAAAATGGCCCGCTCCCGGTGGGCCCGCGTGCACATATCCGTCTTTGGTAGCCAATTGAATCAACATCGGTTCTATCCGGTCAATGGCTTGCTTTTCGCCGCCAGCCATAAAACAGGCGCCTTGCCTTGCGCCATCCACCCCGCCGCTTGTCCCTAAATCAACCAAATAGATGTCTTTTTCCTTTAATCGGTTAGCCCGCCGGATAGAATCTCCCCAATACGAGTTGCCGCCGTCAACAATAATATCTCCTTTATCCAAGACACCCGCGAGCTGATCGATGATGGCATCGACAATAGGACCAGCCGGAACGTAAATAAAAATCACTCTTGGTGATTCTAAATTTGTCTTGAAATCTTCCTGAGACTTGATCGAAACCAAACCCAGCTTAACCAAGTCTTCGGCGATTTGTCCTTTGTCAAATCCGACTACTTTCATCCCCTTTCCCAGAGCCTGCCGCGCGAGGTTGCCTCCCATTCGACCTAAACCAATAACTCCAAACTCTAATTCAACGCTCATAATATTATTCCTCCCTTGAGTTAATAAACTTCATAAAACACTTATTTTTCTCCCTCTAATTGTCGACGATAAAAATTCTCGCATTTCGGACAGAGACCACTTTTCTCAATCCAGTCCGGGTGATCTTTCTTGATATGGTTAATAATATGGGTCTCCGTGTGTTTTATATAAGCCAAAAGATCCCCATCGACTTTTTCACCGCAAACACTGCATTTATATTGCATGGCCCCTCCTTTTTTTAAGAATAAAGCGCGGCCCTAGCCGGAGCTCCATCCGAGTTTAATACTTTTATCGGAAGGCATACCAAATGATACCTTCCGGCTGCGACCTTTAATAAATTCAAACCTTCAATCACCCAAATCCCGGCTTTAAGCAAAGCATGATGGGTCTCAATGCCGTCATGATAAAATCCTCCAACAGAAAGATAATCTATGCCGACAGCGCGAACTTCCCTTTCGGCGAGGTATTCGGCGGCATCTTGAGCAATATAAACAAAATCCTTCCTGAATCGATTACTTTTCCAAAAGCGGGAATTACTTGTTTTAAATAAAATACGTTCTCCCTTTCGAATCTTGTGTCGTTTTAACTCTATTCCCTTGATTGACTCTCTGTCGCTGATTTCGATAACTCTGACCGTTCCGATTGTCGCTTCGATCGGCATTTTGTCGAGGCCTTTCCCTCTTCGCAGGAAATGCAACGGGGCGTCCATATGCGTCCCCGTGTGTGATCCTATGGACAGCCGGGAAACATTGCAATCATCGCCCTTATCCATCCTCAAAACACGTTTTATCCCGATAGCAGGGTCGCCGGGCCAGTGGACCATGCCCGGTCGAATCGTTACAGAGATATCCATCCACATCTTTCGGACAGGAGTTTTTTTTCTTTCATTACCTTTCGTCATAACAATTTTCCTTCTGTTGAAAATACGCTTCAATTTCACGGCATGCTGTATCCGCGTCTTTCCCATCGACAATAATTGTCAATGTTTCACCTTTACTGGCTCCAAGACACAATAATCCCATCATACTCTTTCCATCCGCGCTGAATTTCCGGCATTGAATCCGGATTTGAGACTCAAATTTCTTGCTGAACCCAATAAATTTTGCCGCTACCCGCATATGAAGCCCCAAGTCGCATGGCATGTTTACTTCAACCGTCTGAATTCTTTCTTCTGTTGACTTGATAGAATCCATAACGCCCCTCCTCATATTACGGTTCATCCTTGTATTTAAACCGATACCACAGCCGGCTAGTTAGACCTATTTTCTAGGATGTAAACATTGATGGATGTGGCGGCGTTAAATCAATAACTCCTTTTTTCTTTTCATCCAACGTGGATACTTTTTATTCTCCCAGCCGCCTGTTCAAATCATAAACGGCGCTGATCAATGCCAAATGAGTGAAAGCCTGCGGAAAATTCCCCAGATGCTCTCCGCACGGCCCCAATTCCTCGGCATAAAGCCCAAGATGATTGGCATAGCCGAACATTTTTTCCAGCAAAAACCGCGCCCGCGGTAAATCTCCGGAGCGGGAAACACACTCCACGTTCCAGAACGAACACATGCAAAACGTCCCTTCCCCTCCGGCCAATCCGTCAGAAGTTCCGGCCTTTGTTTTATACCGAAACACTAACGAATCATCAACAAGTTCTCTCTCGATAGCATCCAATGTTGATAACCAGAGGGAATCGGTGGGGCTGATAAACCTGACAAGAGGCATCAAGAGGTTGGCGGCGTCTAAGGTTTTGGAACCTTTGTGCTGAACAAAATACTTCTCTTCAGAATTCCAGAAATTAGCAAAGATTTCATGGTAAATTTTGTCGCGTACTTTATGCCATTTATCGAGAGGAGCCGGATAAGACCGTTTCAGAGCCAGGCGAATACCCCTGTCTAAAGCCACCCAGCACATCAGACGCGAATACAAAAATTCCTGTTGGCCTCCGCGCACCTCCCAAATCCCTTCATCTTTACGGCGCCAATTATGGCACACCCAATCCACCAATCGGGCAAGATTCTGCCAAAGATCATATGAAATCGGTTCGCCGTATTTATCATACAAGTACACCGCGTCCATCAACTCACCATAAATATCCAATTGTAATTGATTATACGCGCCGTTGCCGATGCGCACGGGAGAAGACTCACGGTATCCTTCAAAATGTTCTAGCGTGTGTTCGTCCAGTTTATGTCTACCATCAATGCCATACATAATTTGCAGAGCGTTGTAATCTGTATTGGCAAGTTCCTGACACCGTTGTTCGATCCAACGCATGAATTTCTTCGCTTCTTCCGTGTATCCCAGACGAATCAGCCCATAAAGAGTAAAAGAGGCGTCCCGAATCCAGGTATAACGGTAGTCCCAATTGCGTTCGCCTCCCAGCTCTTCGGGTAGACCGAAAGTGGGAGCCGCGACAATGGCCCCGGTGGGTTCAAACGTTAAAAGTTTCAGAACCAGAGCCGAACGGTTAACCATCTCCCGCCACCGGCCTTTATATTGCGATTTGGAAACCCAGTTTCTCCAAAAATTAGATGTCCGTTTAAAAGATTCGGAAACATAATCCGGCCGCGCGCTGGGGGACTCTTCACCTTCAATACATTCCTCCAGGATAAAATACGCCGTTTCCCCGGCATGAAGGATAAACTCCGCGGCACCGGTATCTCCGGAAATTTCCATAGGAACCGACGTCCGCAAGAAAAGCGGCTTCAACGCGTCATCTTCCGGGATAAATAACAAACCTCCGTTCAACTTTTTGACAGAATGAGAAGCGCGTCCGTAATTAAATTTCGGCGCGCACAGCACGGAAAATGTTACCTCCCCTTTAACGGCTTTGACCCGGCGGACCACCCGGTGTGAATGACCTTCTTCAATCGGCATGAAATCCGAAAGTTCGGCGATTCCTTCGGAAGACAAAAACCTGGTGAGTAAAATGTTGGTATTCGGAAAATAAAATTGTTTGTGTTTTACATCCTTAAAATTGGGAGCCGCTTTGAACATCCCGCCTTTTTGAGCGTCCAGCAAGCCGGCAAAGATCGTCGGTGAATCAAAATGCGGGAAAGACATAAAATCTATCGATCCGTCCATCCCAACCAAAGCGACTGTATGCAAATCGCCGATAACTCCGTAATTTTCTATGGGTCGATAATCAGACAAGACGTTCTCCTCCTTGTTTTTATTGGTATTAAACTCCCAAAATCACCTGTCCGATAAAAGACAGGGCGATGATAATAAATAAGACAGCCAGGCTTCGTTCCAGAATTTCTTGCGGAATACGGCTGGCTATTAAAGCGCCGATCTGTCCGCCTATTAAAACTCCCGGCACAGTAAAGATCACTACATTGAATACCGTATTTAGAATTTCACCGCCGACCTGGATGAATTGATATAAGTGGACTATCGCGGCGCACAAGGCGGAGACCGCCACGACAAAAACGCTTGTGCCCACGGAAACCTTGCTGGAAACTTTACATTTCTGAAGCAAAAAATAACCGTTCATTTCTCCTAAACCCGTTGAGATAAATCCCATAAAAAGCCCCCCGATTCCTGCCGTTAACATCCCTTCGGTTTTATTACAAGCTGTATAACAAATCCTCTCTCCGTCCGATGAAACCAAACATGTCTCTGCCTTGCTCCCGGCAAATTCTCTTTTATGGGCGTTGTCCAAACTCCGTATTTGTTTTTTATCCGGCTGTCTAAGAAAGCTGAAGGCGACTGCTAATAACGCCATTCCTAAAATGATTTTTAAAATATCCGAGTCAACCTGTTTGGATAATAAACTCCCGAGAAAAGCCGCCGGAATACTGACCGTCAAAAGGGCCCGGCCCAGTTTATAGTCAATCAATTTCCTTTTTATATAGGCAAATAATCCGCTGGCGAAACCGAACACTTCCGTGATTAAACCAATTCCGACAGCTACTTCCGGGGGAAAACCTAAGCCAAGAATAAAAATCGGCGCAAAAAATGTCGCCCCCTCAACACCGGAGGCCATGGCAATACTGGCCACAATGATCGAAATAGGAAACATAAACCAATACTCTAGGCTCATACTAAAACCTTTTCTTTTTTCGGTTTACTCTTTTTATTCTCTTCCAATCTTATTTCTTCGGCTGTCATGTTTTTCTCCAATATTCTTAGGACTTTTTTATCAGACAAGACGTTAATTCTTTATCCATATCTTTTTTCAAGGCCACAGACTGTTTTGCGTAGTATTCAAGGCAAATGTCCTCATTATTTGACGGCTCCCAGGAGGGAACTTTCTTAGGATTGCCTTTTTCGTCAACGGATACGAAGATAATAATACAACTTGCCTTTTTGATTAATTTGGCTTCCTTTGGATTACATGCCTCCACCTCGACAGAAATGTGCATGCTGGTATTCCCTGTATAAATCACTTTGGCGTGAACTTCAATAAGGTCGCCGATTTGTATGGGTGATAAAAACTTTAAGTCTCCCAGGTAAACCGTCACACAATAATTTCCGCACCAGCCCGTAGCGCACACATATCCCGCCTGGTCAATCCATTTCATTACAGACCCCCCATGAACATGCCCGCCAAAATTAACATCCGTTGGCTGGGCCAAAAATCGTAACGTAACTGACCGGCTTTTCTGTGTCACCATTAACCTCCTGTCGCGAACCCGGGATAAAGCGTCATTCCCCCGTCAACAAAAATACTGGTTCCGTTTATATAATCCGAATCATCAGAAGCCAACCAGACCGCCACACGCGCGATATCGTCCGTTTCACCGACCCGCTGATAAGGAATAAGCCTCAAAAGTTCTTTCTCAGCTTGCGGTGTATCCCAGGCTGAAGTGTTGATAGGTGTTTTGATCGCTCCCGGACAAATGCTGTTAACACGAACGCGGTACGGAGCGACTTCCTGGGCGATGCTTTTCATCATCAGCATCACGCCTCCTTTGGAAGCCGCGTAATTAACATGCCCCGCCCATGGGATCACTTCATGAACAGAGCTCACACAAATAATTTTTCCAGCAGCACAGGAAACGTCTTTGTTAACGCCGCTTCTTTTAAATTCCCGAACCGCTTCGCGGGCACATAAGAATTGCCCAGTCAAATTGACATCTATGACTTTTTGCCACTGCTTCAAAGTCATTTCCTCAAAAGCCGCATCTTGTTGGAGACCCGCGTTATTCACTAGAATGTCAACCGTCCCGTATACCTGACGGGTCTTTTCAAACATGGCGATGACTTGATCTTCGTTTGAAACATCCGCCTGAAAACCTATAGCCTTATGGCCGCATCTTTCAATTTCCGTAATCATATTCTTAATTTCTTCTTTCCCGCTCAAATAATTAATGACAACATTAGCTCCCGCATGACCCATCGCCAAGACAATAGCTTTCCCGATACCGGAGCTGGCTCCCGTCACAATCGCCGTTTGTCCCTGTAGTTTTTTCTCAATGGGGCAAGTTGGCAGAACAACTTGCGGGAATTCTTTTCCCTCATAAATATTTTTCATTCTTTTCCACTTCTTTCTTGGGAGAAAGCCCCTGATGAATTTGTACAAACCTATCAGAATTCTTTATAAATAAGCTTAGTATTTACGGATAAACATGTATCCTCCATCATTTCTGAGACTTCTTCAGCTAATAATGAAAATATCGCTTTTTCCGCGTCAAATTGCCATAGATCGCGACTCCCTATCATTCCCGAACATCTATATATTTCTTCGCCAACGGTTCTAAGCCAAATTTAAAACTTAAAGCTGTATTGATACGAAAATTCAACACAAATGTCTTTATGATTCCCTGTTTTTTCCATCGGCGGGCGGAACAGTAAACAGGAACCGGAAGAATACCCACTTTTCCGGCCCTTTTTAGCTTCCGGCTAAACAAAACATCTTCGCAAATGTTCACTTCAGGAAAACCTTTCAATCTCCTAAAAACATTTTTTCGGACAAATATCGCCTGATCTCCGTAAAATACCTTTGTAAGTTTTGCTCTGATATTACCCGTGAATGAGATCCACTTAAAAAGCGGGCCGGGCTCGTCCAAAACCTGGGTCAAAGAGCCTCCGATAAGTTTTCTATTTTTAATAAACCCTTCCAATTTCCGCAAATGTTCCTGGTGAATAACGGCATCGGCATGAAGAAACAACAAAACTTCACCCTTGGCGAAACGCGCCCCGGCGTTCATTTGCGCCGCGCGGTTTTTTCTGGTCGTAACGAGGCGTCCCAACTTACCTGCCAGGGCAACAGTTTTATCATCACTTCCCCCGTCCACAAAAATCAATTCCGCGCTTTGGGAAAACATCTGATAATAAATATCGTTCTTCCGCAGCATCACTTCTTCGTTATAAACTGGAATAATCACGCTGATCATAAACTTATTGTTCCTTTCTCCGCGTCCGATGTCACAATACGATCTTTATAAAACATAAACGCCTTGCGCGCCAAGAAGTTCGGCGCGATCCCCGAAAGCGCGCGGTACACACGACTTATCGGGTCCGGAAAAACCCTGCGTCGACGGGATTG
>Ga0114931_10002386_pt1 | contig 23916 bp, 24 predicted proteins | sample 2SBtaG_FD_89579 | JGI IMG/M metagenome (GOLD analysis project Ga0114931, IMG submission 89579) | Deep subsurface microbial communities from Kolumbo volcano to uncover new lineages of life (NeLLi) - 2SBTROV14_V59a metaG | ecosystem: Environmental > Aquatic > Marine > Volcanic | place: Kolumbo... | reverse complement strand
GCGGCCGAACTTGCGGTGCAGCGCCGCCTCGGAAAGATACGTGATATGCGCCGCCATGCGCGCGACCGCGAGGCCGCGCACCGGGCGCGCGCCTTGGCGCAGATAGTCGCCGCCGCGCCAGTCGGGATCGGCCATGATCGCTTGGCGGCCGACCTCGTGAAAGGCGATATTCTGGGCGGTGTGGCGCACGGCGCTGGCGATCGGAATGGCGGCGAACACGCGCTCGGGCAGCTTGGCCGCCCATTCGAGCGCCTGCATGCCCCCCATCGAGCCGCCGGTGACGCAGAAGAGCCGCTCGATGCCGAGCGCGTCGAGCAACAGCGCCTGGGCGCGCACCATGTCGGCGATGGTGATGACCGGAAAGTCGAGACCGTAGGGCTCGCCGGTCGCGGGGTTGATCGAGACCGGCCCGGTGGTGCCCATGCAGCCGCCCAGCACGTTCGCGCAGATGACGAAGAAGCGCTCGGTATCGAGCGGTCGCCCGGGCCCGACGACCAGTTCCCACCACCCCGGCCGCCCGGTCACGGGATGGGGGCCGAGGAGGTGTTGGTCGCCGGTCAGAGCGTGGCAGACGAGGATCGCGTTCGACCGCTCGGCGTTCAGCGTCCCATAGGTCTGGTAGGCGACCGTGAAGGGGCCGAGCAGCGCGCCGCAGTCGAGCTTGAGCGGCGCGTCCACGCCCAGCGTCGCCGCCCGCCCGCGCGATTTTTCGTCGCCCGTCTCGGCGCGCCTGGATCGCCGAAGCTCATGCATGGGTCGTCGGGAATCCCGGATTCCGTCGTTGGCACAGAAGGGTGGATAGTTGGCGTTCGTGGGGGGTCAATGTCAACGTTTTCTTTGATTTTCCCCCGCCTCGCGGATACTACTATCGGCTTTCGTTTTCCCGAGAATCGATCCATATGACCGATCGTCCGGCCACCCTCGAAGACCTGCGCCGAGAGATCGATGAGATCGACGACCGCATGCATGACCTGCTCATGCGGCGAACCGAGATCGTCGAGGACGTGAGCGCCGTCAAAAGTCGCGACGCCGAGGGGCCACCCATGCGCCCGGCGCGCGAGGTCGCGATTCTGCGACGCCTTCTCGCGCGCCACGAAGGGGCCTTGCCACCCGTGGTCGTGGTGCGCATCTGGCGCGAGATGGTCGCCGCGCTCACCCGTCTTCAGGGCAATCTCTCGGTCGCGGTTTCGGCGCCCGAGAAGTCGGTCGGCTATTGGGACTTGGCGCGCGATCAGTACGGCTCGGGCACCCGGATGACCCTGCACCGGCTCGCCGCGCCCGTGATCCGCGCGGTCGCCGAGGGCTCGGCGACCGTCGGCGTGTTGCCGCTGCCGCTCGAGGACGAGCCCGATCCCTGGTGGCGCATGCTGATTACCGGCGGCGAGCGGCCGCCGCGCATCGTCGCCCGGCTACCCTTCATCGAGAATCCGGGCGGGCGCTTCGAGCATCTCGGCGCGCTCGCCGTCGCCTGCATCGAGCAAGAGCCGACCGGCGACGACGCCTCGCTGGTGGCGGTCGAGGCCAACGCCGAGTTGAGCCGCGCGAGCGTGCGCGACGCCTTCGCCGCCGCCGGGCTTTCCGCCACCGACCTCGCCGCTTGGCGCGACCCGGAAAGCGCCGAGACGCGGCTGCACCTGATCGAGATCGCCGAGTTCGTCGGCTCCGGCGACGACCGCCTGGAAACCGTGCTCCAGGTTCTCGGCGAATCGGCGGTCGGCATCATCCCGCTTGGCGGCTATGCCGTGCCGCTCGCGCTCGCCGAGGGAGGCGCGTCGTGACCGCGCCGACGCCCCGGCCGGGGATTCTCGACATCACGCCCTATGTCGGCGGCAAGTCGTCGGCCGGAGACGCGGGTCGCACGATCAAGCTGTCGTCGAACGAATCGCCGCTCGGCCCGAGTCCGCGCGCGGTCGAGGCCTATCGCGCGGCGGGCGCGACGCTCCACCGCTATCCCGACGGCGGGGCCACGGCCTTGCGCGAGGCGCTCGCGGCGCAACACGGGCTCGATCCCGCGCGCATCGTCTGCGGCAACGGCTCGGACGAGTTGCTGGCGCTGCTCACCCGCGCCTATGCCGGGCCGGGCGACGAGGTGCTTTACAGCGAATACGGCTTCCTGGTCTACCCGATCGCCGCGAGGAGCGCCGGCGCGACACCGGTCGCGGCGCCCGAGCGCGACCTTCGCATGGACGTCGACGCGCTGCTCGAACGCGCGGGCGAGCGCACGCGCGTCGTCTTCATCGCCAACCCCAACAACCCGACCGGCGATTACCTGCCGGCGACCGAGGTCGCGCGCCTGCGCGCGGGCCTGCCCGAGACGACGCTGCTGGTGATCGACGCGGCCTACGCCGAATACGTCGGCGCCCGGGACTACGACGACGGCGCGGCGCTCGTCGCGGCCCACGACAACGTGGTGATGACGCGCACGTTCTCGAAGATCCACGGTCTCGCGGCGCTGCGGCTCGGCTGGGCCTATTGCCCGGCCTCGGTCGCCGACGTGCTCAACCGGATACGCGGTCCCTTCAACGTGACCGCGCCGGCGCTCGCCGCGGGCGTCGCCGCGCTCGCCGATCGCGCGCATCGCGATGCCGCGCGCCGCCACAACGACCGCTGGCTGCCCTGGCTCTCGGCCGCGCTTTCGCGCCTCGGGCTGGATGCGCGGCCAAGCGTCGGCAATTTCGTCCTGGTCCGCTTTCCGACCGGTCCGGGCCGCGACGCCGACGCCGCCAACGCTTTCCTGATGGCCCGCGGCATCGTGCCGCGCACCATGCGCGAATACCGGCTGCCCGATTCCCTGCGCATCACCGTGGGGCTCGAGGACGAGATGCGGGCGGTGGTGGATGCGCTGGCCGAGTTCATGAGCTGACAAACATCATGCCCCAGACCCCGCTCTTCGACCGGATCGCCCTGATCGGCATCGGTCTCATCGGCTCGTCGCTCGCCCGCGTCCTGCGGCGCGAGGGGCTGGCCGGCCATGTCGTCGCCTGCGCGCGCCGCGCCGAGACCCTGGAGGCCGCGCGCCGTCTCGGTCTCGCCGACGACTATACCGACGACCCGGCGGGCGCGGTGGCGGGCGCGGACCTGGTGGTCCTCGGCACCCCGCTTGGCGCCTATGGCGCGCTCGCCGAGACGATCGCGCCGCATCTCGCCCCGGGCGCCATCGTCACCGACGTGGGCTCGGTCAAGGTCGCGGCGATCGAGGCGATCGCGCCGCATATGCCGAAGGGTGTCCATTTCGTGCCCGGCCATCCGGTCGCGGGCACCGAGCGCTCGGGTCCCGAGGCCGGGTTCGACAGCCTGTTCGACGGGCGCTGGTGCATCCTCACGCCGCCGCCCGGGACCGACGCGGACGCGGTCGAGCGCGTGGCCGAGATGTGGCGGCGCGCCGGCATGACCATCGAGATCATGGAGGCCACGCACCACGACCGGGTGCTCGCCATCACCTCGCACCTGCCGCATCTGATCGCCTACACCATCGTCGGCACGGTCGCGGACCTCGAGCAGGCGACCCAAAGGGAAGTCGTGAAATACGCCGCCAGCGGCTTCCGCGACTTCACGCGCATCGCCGCCTCGGACCCGGTGATGTGGCGCGACATCTTCCTCGCCAACCGCGAGCCGGTGCTCGAAATGCTGGGCCGCTTCAGCGAGGACCTGGCGCGTCTTCAGCGCGCGGTCCGCTGGGGCGAGGGCGACGTGCTCGCCGACCTGTTCACCCGCACGCGCGAGATCCGTCGCGGCGTGATCGAGGCCAAGCAGGCCTGATCGCGGCGCCCGTGCCGGCGCAGCCGCCCAACATCACTCCGAGCGGCGGACCAGCGGCGCGAGTCGCGCGATCGCGACCGGGCCCAAGTACAGCTTTCCCTTGCGCGCCGTCAGCGCGACCGCGATCACCGCGCGACCGTCGCCGTCGCGCCGCGCCATGAGGTCGAGAAAGGTGGCGGCGAGCGCGCCGTCGCGCGCCTTCACCCGACCGGCGGCGACGAAGGCCCCGATCGCCGGACGCCAGCCCGAGACCCGGGAATCGAGCCGCCCCTCGGGACGCAGCTCGGAATCGAGCGTCGCGGTCCCCCGTCCCTCGAGCGCCAGCGGCCCCCAGTCAAGCGCGAGCGCCGCGATATCGACCCGCCCGCCGGCCACGCGCCAGGCGTCGAGATCGTCGGCCGAGTCCGAGGCGGGCGGCGGCGGCGGGAGCGTCGCCTCGAGGGCGAAGCGCGAGACCACGCGCCCGAGCGGGCCGTCGAGCGCGGCGGGCAGCTCGATCCCCGCGAACTCGAGCGCGAGGGTCACGGCGCCCTCGGGCGTCCGCGCGCCAGCGCCCGAAAGCCGCGCCGCCCGCGCGCGCCCCGCCCCCCAGTCGAGCAGCGCGGCGCCGGTCTCGACCGTCACGCGCGCGGCGCCGCGCGCGCCGATCACGATCCAGGCCCGGCCGTCGTCGAGGCGCAGGGTCGCGCGCCCCTCGCGTCCCGCGCCCGCGACCGCGATGCGCGATTCGGGGGGCAGCGCGACCGCGACCCGGTTGGGCGACCAGGGCCGCGCCCGGGCGATCAACCGCGCCGCCGCCCAGCGCCAGGATCGGAAAGCGCCCGCGGACCCGCCCTTGGGGTTGGCGGCGCGCGTGAGCGCGAGGCGCGGCGCGGCGAGCGTCGCGACAAGCGCGAAGGGAAAGCCCGAAATCTCGATCGCGCGGTAGTCGAGCGCGACGCCCTCGGCGCGCCGCGCCGCCGCCCAGTCGGCGATTCCGCGTTCGATCCCGCGCGCGGCGGCGGTCCAGTAGAGCCCATAGCCGCCGCCGAGCGCCGTCGGAACGACGAGCCCGAGAGCAAGCGCGAGCGCGACGCGGCGGTGGCGTGGTGGCGTCATGCCCCGGTTATCGCGCGCCACGCCGACGCGCGCCAGCCTTGAAAACACGGGCGCTTGAATCGGCGTCGGGATGGATCAGGAAATCGCGCGCGCGCGGCTCAGGCGCATTTCGAATAGCCGCAGGAGGTGCAGAGATCGCAGCCCTCCTGATGCGTCAGCGCCGGCATGGAGCATTTCGGGCAAGGGCGCAGGCGGCTTTCGCGCGCGCCCTCGCCGCTCGCCTTGCGCAGGGTCTCGGCCGCCGGGGCGAGCGATTCGGGCGCCGGCATGAAGCCGATGTCGATCATGTGGCGTTCGATCACGTCGCCGATCGCGGCGATGATCGAGGGAACGTATTTGCCGTCCACCCAGTGGCCGCCGCGCGGGTCGAACACCGCCTTGAGCTCGTCGACCACGAAGGACACGTCGCCGCCGCGCCGGAACACCGCGCTGATCATGCGCGTAAGCGCCATGGTCCAGGCATAGTGCTCCATGTTCTTCGAGTTGATGAAAATCTCGAAGGGCCGCCGCCGGCCGTCCTTGATGATGTCGTTGATGGTGACGTACATGGCGTGGTCGGTTTCCGGCCAACGCAGCTTGTAGGTCGCGCCGGGGAGCGACTGGGGGCGGCTCAAGGGCTGGGTCATGTAGACCACGCCCCCCGCCTCGAACCGGTCGGCCGCCTGCCTGGGCGCCTTGAGCGGCAGCTCGGCCTGTTCCTCGCGCACCTCGGCGGCGGCCTTTTCCCCGTCCTTCGCCGGACGTTCGAGCACCGCGCCGGTCACCGGGTTGGGACGATAGGTGGTGCACCCCTTGCAGCCGAGCGCGTAGGCCTCGAGGTAGATGTCCTTGAAGTCGTCGAACGAGATGTCCTCGGGACAGTTGATGGTCTTCGAGATCGAGCTGTCGATATAGCGCTGCACCGCCGCCTGCACCTTGAGATGATCGGTCGGCGTCAGCGTCTCGACGTCGACGAAGGCGTCGGCGAGCGGCGCGTCCTCGCCCCGAAGCCGGCGATAGAGCCGGTAGGCGTAGTCCGAGACCTCCTCGGAACGCTGGCTGCCGTCGGGCATCATCACGTTGCGGGTGTAGGTGTAGCTGAACACCGGCTCGAGGCCCGAGGAGACGTTGTCGGCGAGCAGCGAGATCGTGCCCGTCGGCGCGACCGAGGTCAGAAGCGCGTTGCGGATGCCGTTCCGGGCGATGCCCGCGCGCAGATCCTCGTCGAGCGCGCGCGGGGTCTCGCCCGCGAGATAGGCCTCGGCGTTGAACAGGGGAAAAGCGCCCTTCTCGGCGGCGAGCGCGATCGAGGCCCCGTAGGCCGCGCGTTGGAAACGGTGCATCCAACGCTCGATGGTCTCGATCGAGCGCGGGCTTCCGTAGCGCAGCCCGCACATGATCAGCGCGTCCGCCAGTCCGGTGATGCCGAGCCCGATGCGCCGCTTGTCGCGCGCCTCCCGTTCTTGGGCGGGAAGCGGGAATTGCGACGCGTCGATCGCGTTGTCGAGCATGCGCACCGCGACCGGCACGATCTCGTCGAGCGCGTCGAGATCGAGCGCTGCGTCCTCGGTGAACGGGTCGCCGACCAGCCGCGCGAGGTTGACCGAGCCCAGAAGACAGGCGCCATAGGGCGGCAGCGGCTGCTCGCCGCAGGGATTGGTCGCGCTGATGGTCTCGCAATAGGCGAGGTTGTTGCGCCGGTTCACCCGGTCGATGAAGATCACCCCCGGCTCGGCGTAGGCGTAGGTCGCGCGCATGATCCGGTCCCACAGCTCGCGCGCCGAGAGGGTCTTGTAGGTGACGCCATCGAAGTCGAGCGTCCAGGCGCGATCCTCGCGCACCGCCTCCATGAAGGCGTCGGTGATCAGCACCGAAAGATTGAACATGCGCAGCCGCCCGGGTTCGCGCTTGGCGTCGATGAAGGCCTCGATGTCCGGATGGTCGCAGCGCAGGGTCGCCATCATCGCGCCCCGGCGGTGGCCGGCGCTCATGATCGTGCGGCACATGACGTCCCAGACGTCCATGAAGCTGAGCGGCCCCGAGGCATCGGCGCCGACGCCGTGGACCGGCGCGCCCTTGGGCCGCAGCGTCGAGAAGTCGTAGCCGATGCCGCCGCCCTGCTGCATGGTCACGGCGGCTTCCTTGAGATGCTCGAAGATCCCCGTCATGTCGTCGGGGATGGTGCCCATGACGAAGCAGTTGAACAGGGTCACGCGCCGGCCCGCCCCGGCGCCCGCGAGAATCCGTCCCGCGGGCAGGAAGCGGAACCCGGCCATCGCCTCGACGAAGCGGGCCTCCCAGTGGCCGGGATCGTCCTCGGCCGCGGCGAGCGCGCGGGCGACGCGCCGCCAGGTGTCGTCGAGGGTCGCGTCGACCGGTTCGCCGCCGTCGCCGCGCAGGCGGTACTTCATGTCCCAGATCTGAAGCGAGATCGGCGCAAGGTCCGACATGAAACAACTCCCTCCCGCGGGGTCGCGCGGCGCGTGCCCGGAAAGCTCCGGTGGACCCATCGACTCTAGGCCCGTCGACGGCCGAGGTCAATTGCCTTTGTTCCCGTTATGTTTCCACGATGCCATGCACGAGAACTCGCGGAGCAACGCCTTGTTCCGGCTGGGGAACCGTGGGTTATCCGCGTGATTCACCGGGGCTTGCGGCGGGAGTCTGTGGGCGATCTCCGCCGCCCTTCCGCCGGTCCAGGGTCTCGGCGATCAGGGCCTCGGTCGCGGTCTCGATGCGGGCCTCGATTTCGGCGAGAAACGCGCGCCGGTCGAGGCCGGGGGCGATCGGCGGCAGGAACTCGACGATGATCCGTCCCGGCCGCTTGATGAAGCTGCGCCGCGCCCAGAACAGCCCCGAGTTGAGCGCCACCGGCACCGCCGGAAGGTTCAACTGGGCATAGAGCGCCGCGACCCCCGGCTGATAGGCCGGTGGCGCGCCCACGGGCCGGCGCGTGCCTTCGGGAAAGATCACCACCGGGCGGCCCGCGCGCACCGCCTCGCGGGCCTCGCGCAGCATCGCCTTGAGCGCCCGCGACCCGGCCGAGCGGTCGACCGCGATCGCCCCCGAGCCGCGCACGATCATCCCCGCGAGCGGGATCGACAGAAGCTCCTTCTTGACCACGAAGGCGGGCTTGTCGAGCAGCGCGTGAAGCGAGATCGTCTCCCAGGCCGACTGGTGCTTGGCGACCACCAGCGCGGGTTCGGTCGGGATGTATTCGCGCCCCCGGATCTCGACCGTGATCCGGCAGATATGCGCGAGCAGCCAGTCGATCCCCCGCCCCCAGAGGATCAGCGCCCGGGCCATGTCCTCGACCGTGCCGAAGAGGCGCGGCAGGAAGGCGAAGGTGCAGATCGTCGACCAGCCGAAGAAGGCGATGTTGAACAGAAGCGAGCGCAGAAAAACGATCACGACGCCCCCTCCCCGGCGCGTCCCTTGGCCGCGTCGCGCGGCCCCCCGTTCCACCCGCCGCGTCCGACGAGCGCGGCGCGCAGGTTGCTCGCGAGGTACTTGTTGAACTCGTTCGCGAGCAGGCCCGCCGTCCCGGGCCAGCGCCACCAGGCGTCGAGTCGCACGTTTCGCGGAAAGACCGGATGGGCGATGATCTCGATCCCCGGCATGGCGCGGCGGAACTCGGCGAGGCTGCGTGGCATGTGGTAGGCAGCGGTCACCAGGCGGAGCGAGCGGAACCCCTCGGCCGCCATCCAGGCGGCGGTCTCGCGAGCGTTGCCGACCGTGTCGGTCGCCGCGTAGCCGAGCTCGATGCAGCATTCGAGCGCCCGGGGCGAGGCGCGCCCGAGACGCAGGATCTCGGCCACCTCGACGCCCCGATAGACGCCCGAGATGAACAGCTTGCGGGCGCGCTTGCGGGCGAGAAGGTAGAGCCCCACGCGCAGCCGCCCGGCGCCGCCGGTCAGCACCACGATGGCGTCGGTGGCCCGCTCGGGCGCCACGACCGCGCGCGGAATCCGGTCGACGAACCAGACCAGCCCGCCGCCCCACAGAAGCGCCGCGACGACGGCGGCGACCAGCAGGGCAAGCGCCAGCCGCGCGCGGCGGCGGCGCGACGGACGGCGGCGGATCATGCGCGCGATCGCCGACCCGGGCGCGCCGGGCGAGGCCACGCGAAGGGCGCCGGGCGCATGGTTCAGGGCATCCGCGCGAGGGTTCTGAGCACGGTCACGCGCGCCGTCAGCATAGCGATCAGCGCGCTGGCGACGGGCAGGGCCGCGAGCGCCGCGAGCCCGGCCGGGTCGAGCGCGAGACGCGGCAGCAACGGCGCCTCGATGGCGCCCGCGAAATAGCGCATCGCAGACATCGCAAGCGCCGCGAGCCCGAGCCCGATCAGCCCGCCGCGCAGCCCCAGCCATAGGGCGCGGCGCGCGAAGGCGCGGGCGACGAAGCTGTCCTGGGCGCCCATCAGGTGCAGGATCTCGATCGCATCGTGATGGACCGCGAGGCTGGTGCGCGTGGTGAACACGACCGTGCCGACGGCGGCGAGCCCGATCGCCGCGACGATCGCGAGCGCCACCGCCTGGGCCGCGCGCGCGGCGGCGGCGAGCCGGTCGAGCCAGCGGGCGTGATCCTCGACCACCGTGCCGGGAACCACGGCGGCGAGGCGCCGTTCGAGCGCCCGCGAATCGATCGAGGTGCCGGGCGCGAGCGTCACGTCGATCAGGCGCGGCAGCGGTAAATCGGGCGCCACGTTGCCGCGTCCGAGCCAGGGTTCGAGCAGCGCGACCAGCTCGTCGCGCTTCAGCGCGCGGGCCTCGGCGACGTCGGGTACCCGGTCGAGCGCGCGCAGGACCGCCGCCACCCGGCGCGCGCCCTCGGCCACCCGGTCCGGCGGCGGAAGCTGAACCGTCAGCTTCTCGCTCTGGCCGGCGCGCCAGCGCGCGACGCCCGCGTCGAGCACCAGCCCGCCGGCGAGCGCGAGCGCCGCGAGGAACACCATCAGCGCCACGATCCAGGGCAGGAAGCGGTTGGTCGCGTCGGCGGGCAACGGCAGCAGGGGGCGGCGGCGAAACATCTCAGCCCACCGCCATGCGCCGGCGCGGCTCGATGCGCAGCGTCCCGTCGTCGAGCCGCAGGACCGGATGGTCGAAGCGCGCGGCGAGCGCGTCGTTATGGGTCGCGATGATCACCGTGGTCCCGATCTTGTTGAGTTCCTCGAACAGGTAGAGAAGCCGCACCGCGACGTTGGTGTCGACGTTTCCGGTCGGCTCGTCGGCGAGCAGCAGGCTGGGCCGCGTGATGACCGCGCGCGCAAGCGCCACGCGCTGCTTCTGACCGCCGGACAGGACCGCGGGGGGCGAATCGATGTAATCGGCGAGCCCGACCCAGCGCAGAAGCTCGCCCACATGGTCGCGGATCAGCTTCTCGCGCGTGCCGGCGATGCGCAGCGGCAGGGCGACGTTGTCGAAGGCCGAAAGATGTTCGAGCAGGCGGAAGTCCTGGAACACGATCCCGATCCGACGGCGCAGCGCGGGCAGCGCGCGACGCGGCAGGACGGCGATGTCGTTGCCGAACAGAGTGATCAGGCCGCGCGAGGGGCGGTGGGCGAGGTAAAGCAGCTTCAACAGCGACGACTTCCCCGCGCCGCTCGGTCCCATCAAAAAATGGAACGACCCGGGCGGCAAGGCCATCGTGATGTCGCGCAACACCTCCGGCCCGTTGCCGTAACGCATGCCGACATTCTCGAACCGGACCAATCGGGTCTCCTTGCCTGCGAACCGGGGCGGCCGATCGGCTATCGCGGCGCAGGATGGCACATCGCCGCCGTCGACGTCCAGGGCGCCGTCGGGACCGCGGCGCGCGATGCGTCCGGTCTTGCCATCGAGCGACGAAAGCAACTATAAGTGAGCAAATTCCAGGCAGACCAAACGGATGATCCTCACCTGCCCGTCCTGCTCGACGCGATACCTGGTCGACCCGGCGGCGCTCGGCGAGACGGGACGCACGGTTCGCTGCGCCCGTTGCGGCGAAAGCTGGAACCAGGCGCCGCCCGACGACATGCCCAAGCGCGTCGACGTGTCGGTCGCGCCCGAGCGCGTGCGCCCGATTCCGCCGGGCTCGAACCTCCCCGCCCTGCCGCGCAAGAAGCGCTCGCGCGCCTGGATGGGCTGGGCGGCGCTGATCGTCGTCATGATCGGCGTCGCGACGAGCGCGGTGCTGGCGCGCGAACGGGTGGTCGCGGTCTGGCCCGACGCGGCGCGCTTCTACGCCCTCGTCGGCCTGACCGAGAAACCCGCCGGCCAGCCCTTCGAGCTGCGCGACGTCAAGCAGTCGACCTTCGTCGAGAACGACAAGACCGTGGTCGTGGTCACCGGCAAGATCCTCAACATCTCCTCGCGTCGGCTGCCGGTGCCGCGCGTGATCGCGCGGGTCTACGATCGCAAGGCCAAGGTGCTCGACGAATGGCAGTTCTCTCCGGTCCGCGCCGAGCTCGGGCCGCGCGAGGAAACCGAGTTCAGCGACCGTTTCACCGATCCGCCCAAGGGCGCGGTCAACCTGGTCGTCAGCCTGGCGCCCGAAGGGTGAGCGCGATCGACGAGAAGAGCTCCGGGGCGCCCCTCGACCCGCCCGCGGGCGCCGACGCCCTGCCCGATGTGCAACCTCTGTTCGAGGCCGACGCGATCGCCCGGCGGATCGACGAGATCGCCCACGAGATCGCGGGCGTCATGCCGCGCGATCTTCTGGTGGTGGCGATCCTCAAGGGCGGCTTCGTCTTCGCCGCCGACCTGATCCGCGCGCTCAACCGCGCCGGGCTTTGCCCGCAGGTCGATTTCATGACGCTGTCGAGCTATGGCACGGGGACCGAAAGCTCGGGCCGGGTACGCGTCGGGCGCGACCTCGACGACGACGTGAAGGGGCGCGACGTGCTGCTGGTCGACGATATCCTCGAATCGGGACGCACGCTCGCCGCGGCGCGCGACCTGCTGCTCGAGCGCGGGGCGAAATCGGTGCGCATCTGCGTGCTCCTCGACAAGCCGGGCAAGCGCAAGGTCTCGGGCGACGCCGATTTCTCGGGTTTCACCGTGGCCGATCAGTTCGTGGTCGGCTTTGGGCTCGATTACGCCCATTACTTCCGCGATCTGCCCTTCATCGGAACCATCAAGACCGGCTGACGAGGCCGGAGGGCATGGCGGCATGGCCGAGATTCTGATCGCCGACGACGACGAGGGGGTCCGCGCCTTTCTCGACCGCGCGCTGACCGGGCGCGGCCACTCGATCACCACGGTGGCCGACGGCGCGGCGGCGGTCGAGGCGTTTCAGAAAAAGACCTTCGACCTCCTGCTCACCGACATCGTCATGCCGCTGATGGACGGCATCGCGCTGGCGCTCAAGGCGGGCAAGGACTTCCCCGACCTCCGCATCGTGCTGATGACCGGCTACGCCGCCGAGCGCGACCGCGCCCACAACCTCGACGCGCTGGTCGACGCGGTGGTCGAGAAGCCCTTCACCCTCGACGACATCTGCGCCCTGGTCGACGCCGCCCTCGCCGCGAAGGGTTGATCCGGGCGTAATTCCGCCGCGCCGAAGGCCCGGCGGGAACAAAGACTCTCCCTCTCCCTCTCCCTCTCCCTCTCCCCCCGCTCCTCCCACAAAGGGAGGGGGACCGTGGCGCGACCTCGGACCGAAAGCCCCGCCCCTCGACGCGGGGGAGGTTTGGGCGGGGGCGAGGGCATATGGACCGGGGACGCGCGATGCGCCGATCCGATCAAAAGACATCAGGCTTCAAAACCGCCGCAGAAGGTGCCGGATGTAGCGTTGCTCGACCGGCGGGCGGCGGAACTCGCCGGCGCGGCGGTAGAGCTCGTCGAGGATTTCGCGGCTGCGCTGTAACTCGGCCTCGCTGGGCACCCGGGTGTCGCTGCCGTCGTTGCGCAGCCCGCGTCCCAGCGAGCCGCGCCCAAGTGGATCGGCGTCGCCGAACAGGCCCATGCCGCCGGCGCGCTGGGGACCCTGGCCGCCCTGCTTGGCCAAGGTCTCGGCCATCGCCTGGGCGCCGGCGCGAAGCTGTTCGAGCGCCCGGGTCTCGGGCGAAATCGCCTGGCCCGGCCGGTTGTCGGAAAGCGCGCGCCGGGCCTCGCGCATGGCCCGCTCGGCGCGGCCCAGCGGGCGCGGAATTTCGAGCCCGGTCTCGCCCCATTTGAGCATCAGATCGCCGAGCCCGCGGCGGATCGCCTCCTGCTCGGCGGCGCCCTCGCCCCGGTTGCCGGAAGCGCCCGGCTTGCTCTCCCGGCCCGCGTCCTGGCCCTGGGCGCGCCGGAAGGTCTGGTCGAGCAGCCGCTGCTGGCGGCCAAGAAGGCGCCGGAGATCGGCGAGCGCCGCCTGCCCCGCGTTGCCGGCGTTCTGGTCCTGGCCCGCCATGCGCCCGGCGCGCAGGTTCTCGAGCACCTCGCGAAGCTGGGAAAGAAGCGCCTGCGCCGCCTCGCGCGATCCAGTGCGCAGCAGCTCGCGCATGCGCTCGATCACGCTGTTCAGCTCGTCGCGGTGGATCGCCTGCATCATCTGCTCCTCGACGCTCGGGTCGAGATCGCGCCGGTTGGCGATCTGCTCGGAAAGCGCGTCGAGAAAGGCGTTGAGTCGATCGCGGAGTTGATCGATCAGGCGGTTGAGCTCGGCGTCGCTCGCGTCGCGGTCGAGCGCGTCGAGCAGCGCCTTCTCGGCCTCGCGCAGCGCCTGCTCGGCGAGCGCGATGGGACCGTCCTCGATCGTCAGGGCGAGATCCCAGAGAATGTCCTGCACCGCCGGGATCGCCGCGGCGTCGCGGTCGTAGACCAGCCGCCAGCGCGCCGCGCGCAGGCCCAGGAAGATCGAGACGTCGTCGAAGAAATGGTCGGGCCGGCTCGCGATATCGTCGAGCGCGCGGCCGACCTCGGCCCGCGCCGTGTGGTCGAGGGTCAGCTTGCGGCGCTCGGCTATCAGCGCCCGGGCGACCGGATGGTTGAAGATACGCTCGGGCAGCCGGGTCGCGACCGGCTCGCTCGTGCCGGTCTGGCCGGTGCCGTCGGTCGCGCGCAACGTGATGGTCACGTCGATCCCGGCCCAGGGATGCGGGGTGAGATCGTGGAACGAGGTCTCGGCGGCGCTACGCGCCCCGGTCGCGGCGAGCGGCAATTCGAGGGTGAACGACTGATCGGGGCGGTCGACGCGCCGCACGATCGCCTCGGCCTTGGCGAGGCCGTAGTCGTCCTCGGCGAGATAATCGAGGCGCAGCGCCGCGCGCTGGGTCCTGGCCGGCGGGCGCGAGAACTCGATGCGCGGCGGCTGGTCGGCGATCACCGTGAGCGGCCAGGCGGCGAGCGCGCGGCCGCCCTGCTCGACCGCGAGCCGCCGCCCCGCGACCAGGGTCGAGCGCAGCTCGAAGCTGGTCTCGTCGACGCGCTCGAAGGGGGCTCGGGTCTCGTCGACCACCAATTCGGGCGTCCCGCGCCCACCGCGCACCCGGGCGAGCACCGCGCTGCCGCTCGGCACCGCGACGGCGGCGAGCGGCACGGCGACATCGGTCGCGGTCGCGGTGGTCGCGAACACCGGGGCGACGCCGGTATAGGCGGGCGGCGTGATCCAGAGCGTCAGCTCCGCCGGGCCGCCGCCGAGGTTCGCCAAATCGGGGATGAAGCCGCGCGCGAGCCGGGCCGGGGCCTCGCCCCCCGCGGCGCTCGCCGCGATCACCAGGACGAGCAGCATCACCGCGCGCAGGCCCCAGGGATCGCGCCGCGCGAGCCCCGGCGCGGCCAGCCCGACGCGCAAGCCCCGCGCCCGCCGGGCGGTCCGCGCGAGATGCGCCCGCCACAGCGCCGCCCGCGTCCGGGCGACGGGGCCGTCCGCCACCTCGCCCATCGCCACCGGGTGGTCGCCGAGCGCCGCCAGCGGACGATGGTCGAGGCGGCTCGCGCGCTCGATCCGGCGCAGCGCCTCGCCGGGCGTCGGCAGGCGCAGGCGCGCGAGGCCGCGCAGGGTGACGACGGCGGCGGCGAGCAACGTCAGCGCCAGCAGGGCGACATGGATCGGCCCCGGAACATGGGACCAGAGATCGAGCAGCGAGGCGGCGACGAAGGCGCCCAGGATCATCGTCCCCGGCCAGAGTGCGGGCCACAGGCGCTCCCACAGAAGCGCCGCGCGGGCAAGCCAGAAGCGCCGCCGCGCCTCGGCCGCGAGCCGATCGACCGGGTCGCGCGCCGTCACGCCGCCCCGCGCGCGCCCGCCCCGGGCGCGTCCAACCAGTCGGGAAGCCGCTCGAGGGCGAGCATCTCGTCGTAATCGGGTCGCCGGCGGACCACGGCGAAGCGGTCGCCGCGCACCATCACCTCGGGCACCAGCGGCCGGGCGTTGTAGGTCGAGGCCATCACCGCTCCATATGCGCCGGCGGTGCGAAAAGCCAAGAGCGCGCCGGGCGCGAGCGGCGGCAACGCGAGCCCGGTGGCGAAGGTATCCCCGGTCTCGCAGATCGGCCCGACCACGTCGGCCGGAGCGCGCGCGGCGTCCGCCGCCGGCGCGGCGACCGGCTCAATGGCGTGGCGCGCGCCGTAGAGCGTCGGGCGCAGCAGGTCGTTCATGGCGGCGTCGACGATCACGAAGCGGCGCTCGCCCGCCGTCTTGACGCGCAGCACGCGGGTGATCAGCAGGCCCGCGTTGCCGGCAATCATGCGCCCGGGCTCGAACAGAAGCGGGCCGTCGAAGCCGGCGGTCGCGCGCTTGACCATCGCGGCATAGGCCGCGGGCAGCGGCGGCTCGGCCTCCTCGCCATAGCGAATGCCGAGCCCGCCGCCGAGGTCGAGGCGGCGGATGTCGTGGCCCGCCGCGCGCAGCTCGCGAGCGAGCGCGACCAGGCGACGGAAGGCGGCCTCGAAGGGGTCGAGCGCGACGAGCTGCGAGCCGATATGGACCGCGAGGCCGACGAGGTCGAGCGCCTCGGCCGCCGCGACCCGGGTCGCGGCCTCGGCCGCGCGCTCGGCGTCGATCCCGAACTTGTCGCCGCGCCGCCCGGTCGAGATCTTGTCGTGGGTGCGCGCGTCCACGTCCGGGTTGACGCGCAGCGCCACCCGCGCGCGCGCCTCCTGGTCGCGGGCGACCGCGTCGAGCACCGCGATCTCGTCGAGGGATTCGACGTTGAACTGGAGAATCCCGGCCGCGACGCCCTGGGCCATTTCCGCGCGCGTCTTGCCGACGCCCGAGAACACGATCCGCTCGGGCGGAATGCCGGCGGCCATGGCGCGGTGCAGCTCGCCGCCCGAGACCACGTCGGCGCCCGCGCCGAGACGCGCGAGCGTGCGCACCACGGCGAGGTTGCCGTTGGCCTTGAGAGAGTAGAGAACGAGCGCCTCGCGGTCGGCGAAGGGCTCGGCGAAGACCCGGTAATGACGTTCGAGCGTCGCCGTCGAATAGCAGTAGAACGGCGTGTCGACCGCCTCGGCGATCGTGGCGATCGGCACGTCCTCGGCGTGAAGCGCGCCCGCGCGGTAGGCGAAATGGTTCATCCCGCGCGCGCCCCCGGCGCGGACATGTCCAGGGGCGCGACCAGCGACGTCGAGGCCGGCGGCGGCTGCAGCTTGCCCTTGCGCCCGCAGCCCGAAAGCGCGCCCAAGGCGACGACGAGAACCAGAACGGCGGTCAAGGCGCGCATCACGAACCCCTCTATAGATACTTCCGCCGGGCGGCGGCGGCGGCGGCGCGCACCAGATCGGGCGCGGTGCCGCCGAGGCTGGTCCGGCTTTCGACCGCGCGCTCGACGTCGAGCACCCGGTAGACCGTCTCGTCGATGCGCGGCTCGAACGCTTGCAGATCCTCGAGCGGCAGCTCGTCGAGTCGCAGGCCGCGTTCCTCGGCGCGCCTGACCGCATGGCCGACCACGCGGTGGGCGTCGCGGAACGGCAGGCCGAGCGCGCGCACCAGCCAATCGGCGAGGTCGGTCGCGGTGGCGTATCCGGCCTCGGCGGCGGCGCGCATGGCGGGCGCGTGGACCGTCATGTCGCGGACCATGCCGGCCATGGCGCGGACCACGAGCGAGATGGTGTCGGCGGCGTCGAACAGGGGCTCCTTGTCCTCCTGCATGTCCTTGCAGAAGGTGAGCGCGAGCCCCTTGACCGTGGTCAGCAGGGCGACCAGGGCGCCGACGATGCGCCCGCATTTGCCGCGCACCAGCTCGGCGGCGTCGGGATTGCGCTTCTGGGGCATGATCGACGAGCCGGTGGTGAAGGCGTCGGACAGGGTGACGAAGCCGAACTGCGGGCTCGACCACATCACGATCTCCTCGGCGAGCCGCGACAGATGCACCGCCGAGAGCGCCGCCGCCGACAGGAACTCGATCACGAAGTCGCGGTTGGAGACCGAATCCATCGAGTTCGCCGTCGGCCGGTCGAAGCCGAGGGCGCGCGCCGTCGCCTCGCGGTCGATGGGAAACGACGTCCCGGCGAGCGCGGCGGCGCCGAGCGGGCATTCGTTCATGCGCCGGCGCGCGTCCGCGAGCCGCCCGCGGTCGCGGCCGATCATCTCGGTGTACGCCAGCAGGTGATGGCCGAAGGTGACGGGCTGGGCGGGCTGAAGATGGGTGAGCCCCGGCATCACGGTCGCGGCGTGCTCCTCGGCGCGGTCGATCAGCGCCGCCTGGAGCGCGGCGAGCTCGCCGTCGATCCGGTCGATGGTGGCGCGCAGCCACAGGCGCATGTCGGTCACGACCTGATCGTTGCGCGAGCGCGCCGTGTGCAGGCGCCCCGCCGGCTCGCCGATCAGCGCCCGCAACCGCGCCTCGACGTTCATGTGAATGTCCTCGAGGTCGCGATCGAAGACGAATTCCCCGCGCTCGATCTCCTCGCGCACGCGGTCGAGCCCGGCGAGGATCGCCTCGCCGTCCGCCCTTGTCAGGATGCCCTGGGCGACCAACATCCTGCAATGGGCCTTGGAGCCCTCGATGTCCTCGGCGTAAAGGCGCTTGTCGAAGTCGATCGAGGCGTTAATCTCGGCCATGACCTCGGCCGGCCCGGTGGCGAACCGTCCGCCCCACATGGCGTTGGCCGCGTCCGAGCCGCCCGGAGCGACGGGCTTCTTGTCGCTCATCGTGACGTCCCTCGCCGGGAGTGAAATGCCGTGAAGTTCATCGCCGTTGCCCTGAAACATGCCGCGCAAACGCTCATTGTGACGGCAATCCTCGCGCAATCAAGCCTCGCGTCGGCGGGCGGCGACACGCTTCCCGGCTTCGTCGCGACCGAGCCGCCTGCGCCGCTGCCTGCGGCCTCGTTCAAGGACGCGGCGGGCAATAGGGTTCGGCTCGCCGATTTTCGCGGCCGGGTGGTGCTGCTCAACTTCTGGGCCACCTGGTGCCCGCCCTGCGTGCGCGAGATGCCCTCGCTCGACCGGCTTCAGGCGATGATCGGCGGCAAGGATTTCACGGTGATCGCGCTCAGCCTCGATCGCCTGGGGAAGGCGCGCGTCGCCCCCTTCTTCGGCGAGCACGGGCTTGAAAACCTGACCCAATATCTCGATCCGCGATCGCGGGTCGCCGTGGCGCTGCGCGTGAACGGCCTGCCGACGACCGTGCTGATCGACCGCGCGGGGCGCGAGGTCGGGCGCGTGATCGGCCCCGCCGAATGGGATTCGCCCGAGGCCCTCACCCTCATCCAGGGCATCATGGCCACGCCCGCGCCGACGACCGCCGCCGCTCAATAGGCGCTCCGCAATGGCGTTAACCGGGATTTAAGCCGCTTCCGTTGTTCTGAACCGGGACCCGACAATCAACGAGGTTCGGACATGACGCCCAATGGCACCCGGCGCGCCGGCTTGCGCCGGCCCCGCCACGCGATCTTCCTTTGGACGCGGCTCGCGGCGCCACGCCTGCGCCGGCCGCCCGCCCGCGCGCCGCTGGCGCGCCGCAAGCTCCCCTTGATCGAGCGCCGCCCGGGCTTCCCGGGCCTGCCGCCGACCCATGTCGCGCCCTGACGGAACCCGAGACCCCGCCCCGGTCGCCCCCGCGGCCTGCGCGCGGCGGCTGAGCCGACGCGGCCTTCTGCTCGGCGCGGCGGCGGCCACGGTCCTTTCGCTCGGCCGACCGGGCGCCGCGCCGATCCCGCCGGCGACGCCCGCCCCGCCGCCGCCCGACGCCCTGCTCGTCTTCTTCGACAAACTGGCGCTGCGCAGCCGGCGCGAGGACGGGAGCGACGTTCCCGGCTGGGTGCGCAAATGGACCGGGCCGGTCGCGGTGCGCGTCTTCGGCATCGAAACCCGGCGCGCGCGCCTCGCGCTCGCGGGCGCGCTCCACGTGATCTCGCGCCAGACCGGCCTGCCCTTCCGGATCACGCCGCCGGGCCGGGACGACGCCCGCCGCCGACTCGATATCCACTATCTCGACCACGAGGAGATGATCGCGCGCCACGGCGGCGCGGTCGGCAACTGCGCGACCTGGGGCAACGGGACGACTGCATACCGGGGTGATCGAGATCAGCCAGCGCTACGCCGACTGCCTGCACCACGAACTCATGCACGGGCTCGGCTTCGACAATCACTGGACCGGACCGATGGCGACCGAGGCGCGGCCCTCGGTGCTCGCCCATCGCGGCGCGCCGGCGCGCGCGCAGGCGTTCTCGACCTACGATCTCGCGGCGATTCGCCTGCTCTATGACCCCCGCCTGATCCCGGGCACGCGCCGCGACCGCGCGCTCGCCCGCGCCCGCGCGCTCATCGCCGGCGCGGCGCTCGCGTGAGCCTTGATCGCTTCCCGCGCTAGCGGGTGGGGATTGGGGCGTCGCCCGAGTAATCGTAGAAGCCGCGTCCCGTCTTGCGGCCGAGCCAACCGGCCTCGACGTATTTCACCAGGAGCGGGCAGGGGCGGTACTTCGAATCGGCGAGCCCCTCGTAGAGCACCTGCATCACCGACAGGCAAACGTCGAGGCCGATGAAATCGGCGAGCTCGAGCGGCCCCATGGGATGATTGGCGCCGAGCTTCATGGCGGTGTCGATCGATTCGACCGAGCCGACGCCCTCGTAGAGGGTATAGACCGCCTCGTTGATCATCGGCAGCAGGATGCGGTTGACGATGAAGGCCGGGAAGTCCTCGGCGTTCACGGGGGTCTTGCCGAGACGATCGACCAGCGCGCGCACCGTGGCGAAGGTCTCCTCGTCGGTCGCCAGGCCGCGGATCAGCTCGACCAGCTTCATCACCGGCACCGGGTTCATGAAATGCATGCCCATGAACTTCTCGGGCCGATCGGTGCTCGACGCGAGCCGCGTCACCGAGATCGACGAGGTGTTGGTCGCGATCAGCGCCCCGGGCTTGAGAACCTCCGAGATCTTGTGGAAGATGGCCTTCTTGACCTCCTCGTTCTCGGTCGCGGCCTCGATCACGAGGTCGCAGTCGGCGAGGTCGTCGTACGACGAGACCGCGGCGATGCGCTTGAGCGCGGCGGCCTTGTCCTCTTCCGAGATGCGTCCGCGCGAGACCTGGCGGGCGAGGTTCCCGTCGATCTTCGCGAGCGCCGCCTCGAGGCGCGCCGGGTCGATGTCGAGCAGCCGGGTCTCGATGCCCGCGAGCGCGCAGACATGCGCGATCCCGTGGCCCATTTGCCCCGCGCCGATGATTCCGATGGTCTTTATGGTCATGGTCATGGTGACTGGTTTCCTTGCTTGTCTCTAGCCGGCGAGCGCCGCCTTGAGTTCGGGCAGGACCTTGAACAGGTCGCCCACGACGCCGTAGTCGGCGACCTGGAAGATGGGCGCCTCTTCGTCTTTGTTGATCGCAACGATCACCTTGCTGTCCTTCATCCCGGCGAGATGCTGGATCGCGCCCGAGATGCCGACGGCGATGTAAAGCTCGGGCGCGACGATCTTGCCGGTCTGGCCGACCTGATAATCATTGGGCACGAAGCCCGCGTCGACCGCCGCGCGCGAGGCGCCGACGGCGGCTCCGAGGATGTCGGCGATCTCCTCGAGGAGATGGAAATTCTCGCCCGACTGCATGCCGCGCCCGCCCGAGATGACGACCCGGGCGCTGGTCAGCTCGGGCCGCTCGGACGACGACAGCTCCTGGCCCAGGAATTGGCTGAGCCCCGCGTCGCCCGGCCCCGAGACCGCCTCGATCGCGGCCGCGCCGCCCTCGGCCTCGGCCGCCGGGAAGGCGGTTGTGCGCACGGTGACGATCTTGGGCGTGTCCTTGATCCGCACGGTGGCGAGCGCGTTGCCGGCGTAGATCGGGCGCACGAAGGTTTCGGCGTCCACCACCTCGACGATGTCGGAGACCTGCGCCACGTCGAGCAGCGCGGCGGCGCGCGGCATCACGTTCTTGCCGGCCGCGGTATGGGCGGCGAGCACATGGCCGTAGTCGGACGCGAGCTTCGCGATCAGCGGCGCGACGTTCTCGGCCAGGCGGTTGGCGTAGGCCGGATCGTCGGCGCACAGCACCTTGGAGACGCCCGCGACCTTGGCCGCCGCCTCGGCGACCGGCGCGCAGTCGGCGCCCGCGACCAGGACATGAACGTCGTCGTCGATCGCGCGCGCGGCGGTGACGACGTTGAGCGTCGCGCCGTGCAGATCGGCGTTGTCGTGTTCGGCATAAACGAGAACGGCCATCAGATCACCCCCGCTTCGTCGCGCAGCTTGGCCACCAGTTCGGCGGCGTCGGCCACCTTCACGCCGGCCTCCCGCTTGGGCGGCTCGACCACCTTGAGAACCTCGATCCTGGGCGCGACCTCGACGCCGAGATCCTCGGGCGTCTTGACGTCGATCGGCTTCCTCTTGGCCTTCATGATGTTGGGCAGCGATGCGTAGCGCGGCTCGTTGAGGCGCAAATCCGTGGTTATCACCAGCGGCAGCTTCATCGAGATCTTCTCGAGACCGCCGTCGACCTCGCGGGTGACGGTGGCGGCGCCGTCGGCGATCTCGATCTTCGAGGTGAAGGCGCCCTGCGGCCAGCCGAGGAGGGCGGCCAGCATCTGCCCGGTCTGGTTGGCGTCGTCGTCGATCGCCTGCTTGCCGAGGATCACGATCTCGGGCTTTTCGGCCTCGACCACCGCCTTGAGCAGCTTGGCCACGGCGAGCGGCTGAAGCGCGGCGTCGGTCTCGACCAGGATGCCGCGATCGGCGCCCATGGCGAGCGCGGTGCGGATCGTCTCCTGGCATTGGGCGACGCCCATGGAAACCGCCACGATCTCGCTCGCGACGCCGGCTTCCTTGAGGCGGATCGCCTCCTCGATGCCGATCTCGTCGAACGGGTTCATGGACATCTTGACGTTGGTGGTCTCGACGCCGGTCTGGTCCGCCTTCACGCGCACCTTGACATAGGCATCGATCACCCGCTTCACGGCGACGAGTACTTTCATTCCAGGTCTCTCCACGATAGGGGAGGTCGCGCGGCCGCCGACGGCCAAGACAAGCGACCCCGGCGGGTTTGCCGGGATCGTTTCGCAGTCGCACACTAGACCCCGTATTTGGCGATGTCAACGCGCCGTGGCGGGCACGGATACGGCTGTTTTTGGGCGATTTCCCGGGGGAGGCTCCGGATGTTCGAAGCGCGGCTCAGCGGTTCGCGCCGGGCACCCACAAAACGTCCGTCGCGCCGTTCCCGTTGAGCCGCCGGGCGAGCACGAACAGGTGGTCCGAGAGCCGGTTGACATAAGCGACGGCGTCCGGATTCACGTGCTCGACCGAAGCCAGCGCGGTGATCTCGCGCTCGGCGCGCCGCGCCAGCGCGCGCGCGAGATGGAGATGCGCCGCCGCCGGCGTGCCCCCCGGCAGGACGAAGGAATCGAGCGGCTTGAGGGTCGCGTTCATGGCGTCGATCTCGCGTTCGAGCCGCTCGGTTTGGGCGGCCTGGACGCGCAGCGCGCCGTCGTCGTCCTCGGCCGGTCGGCAAAGGTCGGCGCCGAGGTCGAACAGGTCGTTTTTAATGCGCTGCAACATGGCGTCGTCCTCGCCCGAGGCATGCAGCCGGGCGACACCGATCGCGGCGTTGGCCTCGTCGACCGCGCCATAGGCGGCGACCCGAAGATCGTGCTTGGCGACCCGCCGCCCGTCGCCGAGCGAGGTCAGCCCCTTGTCGCCGCCCCGGGTGTAGATGCGCGTGAGCTTGACCATGCCGTCTCTCTCCCGTCACTTGGTGCTGGCGTACATCAGGAAGACGAGCAACGCGACCGCCACGACCTGAAGCAGGATGCGCAGGCGCATCAGCCGGTTGCCGTGGCGGCGATTGAACTCGCCGCCGCGAAACATGGCGACGACGCCGACCAAAAGCACCACGAGCGTCGCCGCCATCGCGATGGCGGCGAAGATCTCAAGGACGCGCATTCGTCCCTCCCGGCGGGCTCGCGCGGCTTCGCGCGCGCGATTCCCTCTTGTCCTGACCGCTATTCGACACCGGTTGCGGCCGGCGCGCAAGCCGCCGCCTGATCGATCGTCCGGTTAGTCGTCGGCGAGCAGGCGGCGGGCAATCACCTGGGCCTGGATCTCGGCGTCGCCCTCGAACACGTTGAGGATGCGCGAATCCACCAGCACCCGGCTGACCGGGTACTCCTCGGCGTAGCCGTTGCCGCCGTGAACCTGGATCGCGTTGTCGGCGCATGTCCAGGCGACCCGGGCGGCGAGCAGCTTGGCCATGCCGGCCTCGAGGTCGCAACGCCGCTCGGCGTCCTTCTCGCGGGCGGCGAACCAAGTGAGCTGGCGGGCGATCATGGTCTCGACCGCCATCCAGGCGATCTTGCCTGAAACCCGCGGGAAGGCGTAGATCGGACGGCCAAACTGGACCCGCTCGCGGGCATAGGCGAGGGCGAGTTCGAGCGCGTTCCGGGCGACGCCCACGGCGCGCGCCGCGGTCTGGATGCGCGCCGATTCGAAGGTCGCCATGAGCTGCTTGAAGCCCCGCCCCTCGACGTCGCCGAGCAGGTTTTCGGCCGGCACCTCGAAGCCGTCGAAGGCGATCTCGTATTCCTTCATCCCGCGATAGCCGAGCACCCGGATCTCGCCGCCGCTCATGCCGGCGACCGGGAAGGGATCGGCCTCGTTGCCGCGCGGCTTCTCGGCGAGGAACATGGACAGTCCACGCCAGCCGGGCTCGTCCGGGTCGGTGCGCGCCATCAAGGTCATCAGATCGGCGCGCGC
>Ga0114931_10002385_pt1 | contig 23921 bp, 23 predicted proteins | sample 2SBtaG_FD_89579 | JGI IMG/M metagenome (GOLD analysis project Ga0114931, IMG submission 89579) | Deep subsurface microbial communities from Kolumbo volcano to uncover new lineages of life (NeLLi) - 2SBTROV14_V59a metaG | ecosystem: Environmental > Aquatic > Marine > Volcanic | place: Kolumbo... | reverse complement strand
TTTGTCGGGGTTGAGTTTATCAATCTCTCTTGACAATGAATCAAGCGGCAGGTTTATCGTATTTACGGCGTGTCCATTTGCGTGTTCAGCAGGTCTGCGGACATCCACAAATTGAATATCTTCTGATAATTTCTCATTTACTTCCGAAACAGGGATCTGCTCGACCGTATTTTTCTCGCCATCGTAATTTTCAATCAGGATAAACCCATTAACCGTTTCAAACCCGACTCGTGCCAAACGCATCACCGTTTCATCAATCTGTTCCTGATTTTCAGCTACAATTGCTATCGGCGTACCGATCGAAATAAGTGTTCCCGCCCAAGATGCGAACTGTCCACCGAGTCCGATGTTGATTGAATTCGGCACGTGTCCAGCCCCGAAATCTGACCTTTCACGAACATCTAAAACGATGCCTTCAAAATTTATAATTTCTGCGGTCGTAAATTCTTTAGGTTTTGGTAAATCTTCCAATGATGCCGAACCTTTCAAATTTTGCGAGGCACTTAGTGGAAAATATGCCGGAACTTCCGGTTGGTCGGCGGCAACGATTTTAATGAACTCATCCTTGCTCATCGGCTGCAATGCGTAATTATGCTTCCTCTGTTCGCCGAGCGTTGACCAAGTTTCTTTCGACAGCGATTTGCCGCAAAGCGAACCTGCTCCGTGTGCGGGATAAACTTCCGTCTCGTCCGGCAAAGGTAAGATTTTGTCATGCAAAGAATCATAAAGCATCGAACCCATTTCTTCTGCCGAAAAACCCTTTGAACCGATTAAATCCGGGCGACCTACATCGCCGATAAAAAGCGTATCGCCAGTGAACATTTTCACAGGTGCTTTTTCATCTTCAGTATCTTCCGCCAAAATCGTAATTCCTTCGGGTGTGTGTCCCGGAGTTTCCATAAATTTGAGTTTGATCTTACCGACCCTCAATTCGTCCCCGTCCTTAACTTTGTGAGTCGGAAACTCGGTATTCGCTCTCTGTCCGTAAATTATTTCCGCGCCCGTTTTTTTGGCTAGCTCAATATGTCCCGAAACAAAATCAGCGTGTGAATGAGTTTCAACAATGTATTTTATCTTCTGTCCGTTAGCTTCCGCCTCGTCCAAATACTGCTGAACGTCTCTCTGCGGATCAACAACAAACGCCTCACCTTCCGAACCCATATAATATGATGCGTGTGCTAAACATCCTAAATAAAACTGTTTGAATTTCATGATTACCTCCCACAATAATTTTTCAAAAAATACGTATCTATTTTGCAAACCCAACCCCTGTATCACAGGTTTGCGGACCCTTGTTCCAAGGCATTTTCGACAATATCATTCCCATTGTGCACGTGTTCGTAAGTGCCGAGAAAGTTAGTCCAGCTCCGATAAATGCAGCCAACCCAATAAAATATGGATGAACAAAAATCGCAAGTGTGACACCGATAAGCGTTAACAATCCGGCAACAAATCGCACCTGACGCTCCAAATCCCACGGTGCCTTTTCGTCCTTCTCAAACGGCAAATCTTCCTTTTTCCAAGCCGTAAAGCCACCCTTAACATTTATCACATTCTCAAAGCCCAAATCTTTCAACTTCTTTTATGCCTGTGCAGAACGATTTCCCGACCGACACATTACGTAAATCGGCTTAGCCTGATCGATTTCCGAATGGCGTTTTTCAATTTCGCCAAGCGGGAGAAGCTTTGCCCCCTTCACCCTCCCGCCGGCATATTCCGCGAATTCGCGGACATCTATAAGGGTTCCATTCCCCTTATTTAAACTGTCATTTAAACTAAATACCGTACATTCACTCATAAATTATTTCCTCACTAATCTCTATTACAGTATAACTATACAGTTATATATTAGAAGTGTCAAGTGCAGAGTGATGCTTTTAAGGATATAACCAATAAGAGGGGAAAAAACCTGTTCCTTTGGGCTTTTCCTGTTTTTATCCAACTTTACAATTGAGAGAAAAAACTCTCCTCCTTTCAAAGGAGGGGTGCCCCTTGGGCAGCGTGTTTGTTCCTTTTCTTCTCCCATCAAATGGAACTTCCAACCCTCTGGTCAACTAAGCGTTGCCACTCTTCCTTGTCAAAGGATGAGTGGCAACGCAACTAATATATCGTTTCTTTACAAAGCCCTCATAAACGCAACAATATCCTTTTTCTCTTGTCCGTTTAGATTGAAATTCACGGAGCAAATAAAACGGTTTTTTTTTATCACCTTTCATAAGTTTTAAGGACATGGATGATTCGAAAACCTTAGACACAATAATCTACGCTTCTGAAAAACTAGAAGAAATCGGAGTCACCTATATTCACCTATGTGAGGCAGATTGGGACGACTCCCCTGAAATTCCAAATGATTTTAGAGTGAGATTAAGAAGAGGTCAGCAAAACGACTGTTGCAACCGGAAATAACCCCCCAGACGAAGCCCAACATATATTACCGAAGAACCTTGTCAACCGGGTCAGTTTTGGAAGAAATGTCTTGGGCAATCCCGATTACCCTGAAAGAGTTAAACACAATGAGAAACTCAATGAAATTAGTAACAGCCATACAATTTGTTGCGGCGGAGGTGCAAGAGGCTATACTGATTATCCTTTTTGAACCAAAAGTCCTGAAAAGAGAGGTCGAATACAATTAACCTCGCCCCTTTAACATCAGGTTCCAATAAAACTTCGGCAACGCATAGCGCTTTAGTAGATACATGCTATAGCGTTCTTTTCTTTGATCAAAAGGAAAAGTCTCTTGCGGATTGCCATCGTAATCGAATTCCGCCAAAACCAGACTGTCATATCCTGTTACAAGCGGGCACGAAGTATAGCCATTATAAGTTGCCGAAAGAGGCTCGCCTTTAATTGCGTGCTCTAAGTTTTCAACCAAGACCGGGGCTTGCTTTCGAATCGCGGCACCCGTTTTTGAAACAGGCAAATTACTGGAATCTCCAAGTGCAAAAACGTTTGAGTGCCTAACATGCTGAAGCGTTCCCTTATCGACCTCGACCCAACCGCCTTCATTTCCGAGAGAACTTTCCTTAATAAAATCAGGCGCGGACATACGAGGAGTTACATGAAGCAAATCATATTTTTCAATAATTTCTTCACCCGTATCCATGTCTTTAAACACAGCTTCCTTTGTGTCGGCTCGAATCTCATCCAAATCCATTTTGAACTTTGTGTTGATTCCCGTATCTTCGCAGTGTTTCGTTAAAGACGGCACATAATAAGCGGAACCAAAAATAGTCGGAGTAGCGGTAATAAATGTTACGTTCGCTTTGTCCCGGATTCCCTCCTTGCGGAAATAATCCTCAGCTAAATAACAGATCTTTTGCGGTGCGCCACCGCACTTGATCGGCGTTGCCGGCTGGGTAAAAATAGCGTTTCCGCCCTTAAATTCTCTGATAAACTTCCAGGTCGATTCAACCGTATCATAAGAATAATTTGAACAAACCCCGTCTTTACCGATCGCTTCGGGCAAACCTTTTATCTTGTCCCAATCAATCTGAATGCCGGCGGCAACAACCAAATATTCGTAAGTGATCTTATTTCCATCCGCAGTTACGACATTATTTTCGTCGGGATTAAACGCAGAAACCCTTTCCTGAATCCAAGTTGCACCACTTGGAATATAGTCTGCTTCGTTTCTTTGGGTTTCTTCTTTAGCGACAACACCGCCGCCTACCAACGTCCAAAGCGGCTGATAATAGTGCTTCTTTGAAGGCTCAATAATCGCTACATCCAAGCCTTTCTTCGAAAGGCGCGCAGCTACGGATATTCCGGCAGTTCCGCCTCCAATGATTACTACCTGATGTTTTGCATCACTCATTTTATCTACTCTTATCCTTCTTTTGATTTTGTCGAAAACCCTAAAACAGCATAAAGCGGGCAAAAATTAATTAGACTAGTCGCTAAAAACACAATCGCAACAACACCCAATACAATTGCTAATATTCCGCTAATTTGCCCCATAAAATACAAAACACCTACCAAAACTGCCAATGCGACCCGAACAACCCTGTCAATCAATGCCATATTTGCTTTCATAATTAATCTCCTAAAGTCTTAAAAAAACCGACAACTTCTTTACTTAAATTAAATGATTGTATAGTAATATAACAAGACAGTTATATTTGTCAAGCTACTTTTATAAATTAGCTTTACTTACCCGAAACATCTTTGTATCGCTGTTAATTACGCCCCTTAGAAAAACAACATTTCCGCCACGCGGGAAATGCCAAGTCAAGAGAAGTTTATTTCCAAACCTATGATTCTATTTGATTTTCCAAGTTTAATTTTGTTATGCAAACGCTTTTTGGACTTTTCCTGACTATTTGAGTTTAGTAAAACACATCTTTTATTAAGATCAGGTCGCTTTTGCGGGAACCCCCCGGCGAGCTTTACATAGGTTTCATTTCTAAGTCGATAGCTTGAAAAGTAAGTTCCGAAGGCTGTTGCTCGTATAGTGCCGTGCAGTTTGACGCAACTTCGGGTAAACAATCGGCATCAACTTCTCAAGCGTATTCATCGCTTTTGCTCCAATAAACAAGCATAAGCTTTGGTGCAAACTATTATTTTCCATTGATTGTTCCAAAAAGAAGCTTTATAAGAGTATAGAACGAAAACCATGGATAAAAAGACTTTCAAAGAAATCTAGAACTACTAATAACTTAAATCAGTCATTTTGGACTAGTAAAAAGTCTAAATATTTACAAAATCAAGGAGATCGAATCATGAGATCAATTATTTTTTTATGCTTATCTACGTTCGTGTTCGGAACTTCGGTTTTTGCTCAAAAAGCTGAAACGAAAGTCTCCAAATTACCAGCAAACATCGCTTCCTGGAACGGGCAAGATGCCGATAAAATACTAAAAGATCCCTCGATCAGTATTCGTCTGAAAAGACTTTTGGGTACAAATAACTACAAATCTTTTTCGGAATATTTTGAAACTCAGACGCCTATAGAAAAAAAGGAAAATCTTCTTTTCGCAAGCGGTTGCATGATTCATGCTTGCACACATCTGGAATCAGCGGTTGCGATTGACCTTGTCAACAACACAATTCATGCTGCGATTTACAACGAGATTAAAAACACCAAATACTTCAATGAAAAGAACAGTAAAACTCCGGAACCCATTACTAATTGGGCGAAGCGTTTGGAAGGTCGTAAGAAAGATGTTGGAACCGAGGTTAGTCGAAACAAACCTGATCCTATTTTGATCGATTCATTTCGCTATGCAAATCGTGAAGACATGATGGCGCGGGTTGATAGTTTTACCGTCCAAATGCAAAACAATCCGAAACAAAAAGGTTACATAATAATTAAAGGCGCAAAATCTGCCCGAACCTCAGCCGAAAAGGAAATAAAAGCCTATATTAAAATGCGTGCTTTTGTTATGAAAAATTTTGTTTTCTTAAATCGCAATGGAAAGAAAATGGCGGAAATCGAACTATGGCTCGTCCCTCCCGGAGCAAAACCGCCCACGATTAAGAAGAAAAGCCCGCTGAAATTATCACTTAATGATGACGATCAGGGAACAGCCTCAGATACATCGGTTTTAGTTAAGAATTTGGAATGAATTTTCAAAAGCTGAGAGAACAACCGAGTTTTCAGGCAAGGTCCTAACGAAATTGAAAAGACTGTTTATCTGATGGGTGACGGATCGGTTTCGGCTAAAGAAATTGCGAGATTATTTGGAGTCCTAAATAATTCGAGAGCCTCTCCGATACTTGTTCCGGTTCAAACAAAGAAACAAAATAATTTCCCGAATCCTCTGCTGCTTGTAGTCTATGTAGGTTCTGGCAAGTATTTAGTCCCCGAGGGCGGCATAGAAATTGGGTTTAGCGGGGAATTGGTTAAGAATCCTAGTAGTGTTCCAGGCGATAAAGTTGCGATTGAGGTCGTTGCTGACAAAACCGTGATTTATACCATAAGGGGAAAACAAATTTCTAAAAGCGATTTGAAAATTGCGGTCGAAAATCGTTTGAAGACCAAAGAAAAGAATAAAAAGGTAGTATTTTTTCAAGTGGAAAATTACGCGAACATTGAAGATCCAGCGTCAATTGCCCATTCAGCGGGTGCCGCGAAAGTATTTCTTATTACAAAAAACCTTGCCCATAAAGAAAATGGCATATCTTTTTCTATACCTCCGACATTCACTAAAGACAAAGATAACCGCGAATTTATTCGCACTAATTAGTAATTTTACCCGTTTAGCCCCCTAAACGCCTCTTAGAGGCAGACTAAGTGCCCTGTTTCTATACGTTTACCGTGAATTCATTGTTTTGGCATCCGAATTGCTCTTAAATATTCATCGAAATTGCTCTTTAATATTTAAGCTACACTCCAAAGGGGAAATTGGAAAACAAATATAAGTTTTACTGATTATTCAGTTGCTCTTTTATAAGTAATATGCAATACTTTTTATAGGTAATATGCAATATTGGAAAAGATTATTGATGTTCAAGGTATGCGTCCAAAAATCATTCGTCCACCGCTTCACGGCTTGGATGAAACCGAAGGTAAATCGGAATTTACTTATTCAAATGACGTGTAATCGTAGAAATTAATTAAATATTTATTTTTCGTTGCAGTACTTAACGGAGGTATTAAAAATGAGAAAAATTCAATTATTTCTAATGAGTTTTGTTCTAGTGCTTATACCAGTATTTGTAACGGCTCAGGAAAACTCGGATTCATCCAAAAAATCAGATAATGAATTAAAAGTTTTACGCCAAAAGCTGGACAAACAAGCAAAACAAATCAACCAATTACAAAAGATGTTGAAACAGCAAATCATGGTTATCAAGAACCAACAGCAGACGCTTGCGACAATTCAACAAAAAATTCGATAAAGCGCCTCCCGCCGTGATACCGGCAGTTCTGGAAAAGTCTACCGATTCGCAAACAGCCTTAAAAGAAAAACAACCCGTCAAAAAATCAAACACGGAGTCCAAGAAAAAGAATGAGGTTTATGCCGGGTTCGGCAAGATCAAGTTCGACGGTCTTCTGCAGGGTTGGTTTACGGACGGAGACCATAATTCCAAGGGGTCTTTTCGAATCCGCCGGGCTGAACTAAAGCTAACCGGGCAGCTGACCCCGAAGGTTAAATGGACGGTAATGATCGATCCGTCAAAAAAACTAAAGGTCAAAAACTCAATTGATACGATCAACAATATCGATGTATTGACGGACACCACGATAGACCAAAAAAGTCGAATACTACAGGACGCCTACATATCGCTCGGCTACCTTAAGAACGCGAATATTGACATTGGTCAGCGCAAAATTCCTTTGTCACTCGAAGGTCTTCAATCATCATCCGCTCTGGGTACGGTTGAACGATCTTTATTTAACTCCGCGGGAAAGATCGGTGGTATTCGGGATATTGGAATCATGGCCTATGGTCCGCTCGGCAAGCATTTCAATTATCAAATCGGAGTATTCAATGGAACGGGTGAACTTCAAAACCTTACGGACACTAATGAACAAAAGTCCGTCATCGGTCGCTTCGTTGTGAGTCCGCCATTTATCAAAGGACTCAAAATAGGTGCTTCCGGGGCATTGAGCAATGCTGACAGTATCACCAATCCCCGAAGAGATAGAGCCGATGCCAAAGTATTGTATGTAAACGGGAATTTCAACTTTCAATCTGAAGTTATGGGTGCTGTTGACGGTGATATACATCGCCTCGGTTACTATACGCACTTCGGATACAAAATCAGACCGAAGGTTGAAGCAATCTTCAGATTCGATTCTTATGATCCCAACCGAAGAGGCGAAACCAATTCATCGAATGCTACTGAGCGTGATTATGTTGTGGGAGTGAATTATTTCATCAAAAATGAAAAAAACGTCAAGTTACAGTTCAATTATGTACGCAAAACTTTTAATCACAGTTTCAAGTCATCACGCAATCTATTTTTAGCTAATCTGCAAACGGCTTGGTAAACGGTAAGGAGATAATTATGTCAGAAACAAACGAAAAAAATATCGATACTGAACCGCTGGGTGAATCTCCGGAAGATGTAGAAGGTATTGATACCTCGAGACGGGATTTTGTCCGCGGTGCGACCGTCGTAGCAGGTGGGGCAGCAATCGGAGTAATCGGAATCGGTGCCACTAAGTTGACCGGACCGACTGTAATAAAAGGTGAAGAAACCGTTCGCAGTTTGCCTGTTCTGCCGAGTGTGCCGAAAGGCAAAAATGCGGATGTGCTAATTCAAATGCAGGAAGAGTTGAAAAGGGCTATGGCCAAACCGGTCGAAGACCGTCATTGGATGATGGTAATCGATACCCGGAAATGCGTTGGTTGTCATGCATGCACGGTAGGGTGCATTGCTGAAAACAAATTGCCGCCGGGCGTTGTCTATCGGCCTGTTCTTGAACAGGAGGTTGGAAAATTTCCAAACGTTCAACTTCGTTTCTTTCCGCGTCCATGTATGCAATGCGAAGAACCTCCCTGCGTTCCGGTTTGTCCGGTTGAAGCAACATGGAAAAGACCGGATGGAATAGTTGCGATCGATTATGACGAATGTATTGGCTGCGGTTATTGCATCACTGCTTGCCCGTATAACGCCCGGACGCGGGACGTTGGTGAGAATTACACCGATGGGACACCTGAACTTCAGCCGTATGAAAAGCAGCCAAACAATGAATATGGCAAATCCTGGAATCGTTCAGACCACGATTCTCCGGTAGGAAATGCTAGAAAGTGTCATTTCTGTGTTCATCGACTTGATGTCGGACAGCTTCCGCAGTGTGTATCGACTTGTATTGGAAGAGCCACATTCTTTGGCGACGCAAATGATCCGGACAGTATTGTCAGCAAGCTGGCAGTTAAACCAAATGCGATTAAATTGCTCGAAGAAAAGGGCACAAAACCAAATGTAGTTTATCTGGTTTGAAGGAGGAGAAATGGATACAAAGATAAAAAGAATACTTTTTGGGTTTTGGATTGTTTTGGCGGTCCTTGGAGTACTTGGTATTGCCGAACGTTTAATTTGGGGACACGCGTTGGCTAATTACGGAAGTTATGTCGTTTGGGGGCTTTGGGTTTCCGCATACATATATTTTATCGGGCTATCTGCCGGTGCGTTTCTTCTCTCCTCTCTGATTTATGTATTTGGGATAAGGGAATTAGAGAGAGTCGGGAAGCTTGCACTTTACGTGGCGATTGTCACCCTAATAATGGCACTCGGTTCTATCTGGTTCGATCTGGGACGGATGGATCGATTCTACCGAGTCTTTATGAGACCTAATTTTAGCTCAATGATGGCCTGGATGATCTGGCTATATACTACGTATTTTGCTTTGCTTTTAATCGAAGCATGGTTTGCGATGAGACCTGATCTTGCACGATGGACTTCAAAAAGCGGGATCAAAGGAACCATCGGTCGCAGCTTGGCATTTACCAATAAGCCGCTTTCGGTCGAACAAGAAGACAGCGGGCGACGCTGGTTAAGGATTCTCGCGTCATTTGGTATCCCGCTGGCGATTGCTTTTCATGGTGGCGTAGGATCGCTTTTTGCAACCGTAAACGCCCGCGAATACTGGCACTCACCGCTTTTGCCTGTCTTATTCCTGACCGGTGCACTTGTGTCGGGCGGCGGATTAATGGCCTTTATTATCGCGTTGGTATGGAAAAAGAGGAACGAAGAGTTTCGTAACGCCATTTCATTTATCGGTAAAGCTGTTCTCGGTCTCTTACTGCTTGACATAATGCTTGAATGGGCCGAGTTTTCAATACCAATGTGGTATGGAATGGGACATGAATACGCACTACTGAAGAACGTTTTATTTGGTCAATACTGGTGGGTGTTTTGGGTTGTTCATGTTTTGTTGGGTACGCTCATCCCACTATGGCTGCTTATAAAAAAACGCGACAATCCGAACGCGATAGGTCTTGCGGGACTTCTTGTTGCAGTCACATTCCTGGCGGTTCGACTGAACATCGTTATCCCGGATTTGGTTACCCCGAACCTCAAACTTCTTGAGAATTCGTTTACCGACCCAAGGCTTACATTTGCATATGTGCCAAGCTTCTTTGAATGGCAGGTTACATTTTTTATTATCGCAGCGGGCATCGCGGCATTTTATCTAGGCTTGCGCTATCTGCCGTTGATTGATGAAAGGAGAGTATCATGAAAAAAGAAAATAAAGAGATTGATGTTTCTAGACGGCAATTTATTGGTCGAGGGGTTTTTCTGGGAAGTACATTGGCGGCAGGTTTAATGGCAACCAAAGAAACAAGCGCCGCCGAAATTCTGAAAGGGTCCCGTCCGGATACTGCATACGATTTAAACAATCCCGAGAACATTCTCCACTCGGTCTGTTTGAACTGTAATACCGGCTGCGGCATCAAAGGAAAATTCCAGGATGGGGTACTAACGAAAATCGATGGGAACCCTTATAGCCCATGGACAATGGTACCGCATTTACCAATGGAAACCTCGCTTGAAGACGTGGCGCATATTGATGGCGGGTTATGCCCCAAGGGGCAAGCGGGCGTTCAAACGGTTTATGACCCCTATCGAATTCGGACCGTTTTAAAACGTGCGGGGAAGCGCGGCGAAAACAAATGGAAATCGATTCCATTTGATCAGGCGATTGCAGAATTAGTAGAAGGGGGAAAACTCTTTTCGGATGTTCCCGGTGAAGAAGATCGTAATGTTGAAGGCTTAAGGTCGATCATGAAGTTGCAGGACAACACCGTTGCCAAAAAGATGTCCCATGCCGTAGGCGAGATTTGGGAGGAATCTGACAAAGAACGAAAGGCTGCTTTGACGGACAAATTCAGGGAAACTTTTGCGTCGGATCTTGATAAAATGATCGACCCGGCTCATCCCGACTTTGGACCAAAAAACAACCAACTTTTACTCGCTTGGGGTCGAATTAAAGGGGGGCGAAAAGATTTTGTGAAGCGGTTCGGCAACTCATTTGGAACAAAGAACATGCATGGTCACACTACCGTCTGCCAGGGCTCCCTCTATTTTACATGCGAAGCCATGACCGAACAATATGTAGATGGTGAATTTGAGGGTGGAAAGCACTTTTATTGGCAGGCCGATACTGAAAGCTCGAGATATATATTATTCGTTGGCGCAAATCTGTTTGAGGCAAATTACGGGCCGACAAACCGAACCGTCCGGCTCACTGAGAATTTGACAACAGGTTTTACAAAGATTGGAGTAGTTGATCCTCGATTTTCAAAACTCGCCAGCAAGGCTGACGTGTGGCTTCCGATTGAGCCGGGGCAAGATGCGGCACTTGCGATGGCAATTATTCAGTGGATGATTAAAAACAAGCGGTATGACGCAAAGTTTTTAAGCTGCGCAAATAAGGCTGCGGCTAAGGCAAACGATGAAACAGCCTGGAGTAATTCTTCGTGGCTTGTTGAGGTGACGGACGGAGTGCCCGGGGCATTTGTAAGGGCCGCTGATGTAGGGCTTGCGCGTGCGGAAATAAGACGTGAACCGGATCCGAAAGACAAAACCAAAACGAAAGAATATGTAGAAAAATTCTTACTGGTCATGAAAGACGGAAAACCTGTCGCAATCGACCCAAATGATGAAACGAATGTTGTGGAAGGCGACCTTTTTGTCAACACCAAAATTAACGGTCCGGATGGAAGACCGATAACCGTCAAATCATCACCTCAAATCCTGAAGGAATCTTCAGAAGAACAGACTTTTGACAAGTGGTGCGAAATGTCCGGTCTAAAACCGGATGACGTTAAAAGTGTGGCGCGAGAATTGACGAGTTATGGTAAACAGGCGGCGGTCGATATTCATCGCGGGCCGGCGCAGCATACGAATGGATTCTATAACATTTTTGCATGGATGACCGTCAATCTGCTACTTGGTAATTTCGGTTGGAAAGGCGGGATGTGCAAGTCGACAACCTATGGCTACAATGGGGCAAAAGGCGGTCCATTCGATTTAACAAAAACGCCGGGTAAAATGAAGACCTTTGGAATCAGCTCAATTCGCCACGGACTGCCGTACGAAAAAACAACGATTTTTTCAGGCTATCCTTCAAAACGTAATTGGTATCCGCTCTCGAGTGATGTCTACGAAGAAATCGTTCCAAGTATTGGTGATAAGTATCCGTATCCAATTAAGGCTCTTTTCCTCTACATGGGAACGCCGATTTATGCGTTACCGGCCGGCCATACAAATATCGAAATCTTAGCAGACGTTGAAAAGCTTCCGCTGTTTTTCACGAGCGATATTACGATTGGTACAACTTCGATGTACTCGGATTACGTGTTTCCGGATTTGACCTTTCTGGAGAGATGGGAATTTCAAGGATCGCATCCGAACATGCCAAACAAGGTCGCTCCGATTCGGCAACCAATCGTTGCCCCGATTCCTGAAAACGTAAAGGTTTTTGGCGAAGAGATGCCTATTAGTCTTGAATCACTTTTGATGGCGCTTGGCGAAAAGCTCGAAATGAAGGGGTTTGGTAAAGATGGTCTTGGTAAAGGTCTTAATCTGAATCGGCCCGAGGACCTATATCTTAGGGCGGTTGCTAATCTTGCGCTTGGCGAAAAACCCGGAGCCACGGTTCCCGACGCAAATGCCCGAGAACTTGAAATATTCTCGAAGGCAAGGCGTCACTTACCAAAATCGGTTTTTGATGAAGCAAAATGGAAAGCAATTGTAGGTGATGATAACTGGGCAAAAGTCGTATACCTTCTTAACCGGGGCGGACGATTTGAAGAGCATGACAAAGGCTATGACGGCGATCACTTGCGTCACCCGCTAGGTAAACTAATAAATGTTTATCAAGAAAAGACAGCTGCCATGAAATACTCCGGAACCGGTGAGCCGTATTCAGGTGTAGCAAGGTATATACCACAGCGAAATTATTTGGGTAAACCATTGACTGAACTGGCAAAAGGGTACGATCTGCATTTAATCACCAATCGAGTCGTAACGCAGACAAAATCGCGCACGGTGTCCAATTATTGGCTTAAGCCGATGATGCCGGAGAACGGACTGGTGATGAACAGCCTTGATGCAGCAAGACTTGGTTTTAAGGACGGCGATAAGGTAAGGGTTGTGAGTTCGACAAACCTGGAAGGTGTTTGGGATCTAAAGAATGGAAGGCAGAAACCGATCGTTGGGAAAGTAATAGTCACGGAAACGATCAAACCGGGTGTCATAAGTTTCGCTCTTGGATTTGGCAATTGGGCAACGGGATCCTCCGATATCATCGTCGATAATGAGGTGATAAAAGGTGACCCGAGGCGGGCAACGGGCGTTCACGCAAATGCAGCGATGTGGACAGACCCTTCGCTCCGTAACAATATGTGCCTGATCGATCCGGTCGGAGGCAGCGTTAGCTTTTACGATACAAAAGTTAAATTAATTCCGGTATAAAGCCGGAACGTTGGTGAGAGTAACGAAATGAGTTTGATTATGCCAAATTTGATTTTGCCAAAAATACCGATCATCACAATCATTGGGTACTCTGATTCAGGCAAGACCCGGTGCGCGACTGGGCTAACTTCGATTTTAACTCAGCGTGGCTACCGGGTGGCATCAGCTAAACATTGCCACGATGATTTTGACTTAGATGTAGAGGGTAAAGACTCCTGGAAACACCGGCAGTCCGGAGCCTCTACATCTATTATGTCCGCCCAGAATCGGATCGGAGTTATGGCTGCCACAAACTCACGGATTTCTCTTGCCGAACTTTGCGACCGTTATATTTACGATGCTGATATTTTACTGGCGGAAGGATACAGTTTTGAGCCTTTTCCGAAAATCCTCGTTTCAAGCCAAAAGACCCTTGATGAGGAGAGAATCAATGACCCGAAAAGCATTATCGCGATTGTCAGGGCAAAGCCATTTGATTGCGATAGTATTGACCGGTTCACATTTTCTGAAATGGACGCACTGGCTACATTTTTGGAAAAAAATTATCTATTGCCCGGAAAAGCAGATGTAGGAAAAAGTAGTTATTTTCCACGGCTCTTTTCCTAAAGCCTCAAAACCGAAATTTAATGGAGGATTTAGATCGTGTCAGAAAATTTACCAAAACCATTTGAAGATTTTAGAATCCAGTACCCGGAAGTTTGGAGTTCATTCGAGGAGTTGGGTCATAATTGTCATGATGCCGGAACGCTGGACAAAAAAACTCGCCGACTCGTAAAAGTTGCCTTAGCCATCGGTGGCGGACTGGAAGGGGCAACACACTCAGCCGCCCGTAACGCGTTCGCTCAAAACACAAGCCCCGAAGAGATAAAGCAAGTCGCAGTGCTAGCCATAACTACACTCGGATTTCCAACCTGTATTAGAGCATTGACATGGATAAATGATGAACTTGAATCTGGGTAACAATTTAGAATTATCATTCCTAACAAAAATATAACTTGGCACATGAAAATATTTCTCACACTATCATTCGGTATAGCAGCAAATCTATACCGAATGATGTTTTTATGTTTATCTCGGGGTATTAGGCACGAAGGAGCAGTTTTTTAGTCTAGCGTATTTAATGTAATAGTATCCTCCTCTTTATTTTCTCTGAAATGATAGGTTCCGTTGGGAATTATATGCCGAAACAGAAGCCGCGAAACTACGGCGACATCTTATTGTTTGATGTCTGCTCCACCAAGTCTCAGATCATCGTTTAGCTTTCGCATTTCGATAGTGTTCCAAATCAACGTGGCATTCGAGAGAATACTCAGGCAACTGGCTTTGTTCATTATTTCTGTGCAATCTCCGGTGCGGAATTCACCGTGGTTGGCAAAGAACAGGCTTTTGCCAGTCCCTGACGTAGTTCACCACGGGACCCGTGCCGTAACCGCTCAAAGTGGCTGCTTTGGTCAGGTTAACGTGCCACCTAATGCGCTTCCGCCAGCGGTTATGGGTCACCGTTTACCTAAGCGAGTTGTCAATCTTACTGCACGCTGAATGCGGGCTGTTGCAACCCGGCTACTGGAGCAGGAGTTGGAGTCAGTCCTACGAGTTGTACATGTTTCAGCGTTATTTGTGGTTAGATCTTATATATTTTGAAGACAAGGCTTTAACCCTCTTTATTTTTCCGTGTAGATTTAGCATAAATTGCGGTGTTCTATTTTACTTTAAGAATCTTTGGCAGTCTGTTTTTAGTTAAGGAGTAGATCATCGGAACGGCATACGTCTAAACACTTAATTGACCGCAAGATTCGTTTACCGCAGAATGGGGGTAGGGATTCGATTCGCAGTGTTTTATGAAAGTAACACGTATAACTGGAGCGTCTAGCGGAATCTGCGAGGCTTTTGCACGCAGGCTGGTGGCTGAAAAACACAATCTTGTCCTAGTCGCAGGTACCGAAGAAAAACTCACTTAATTCAACCAATAAAAAATAGGGAGAAAAACACAATATGAAAAAACTGATTTTATTCTACAAAACCAAAGACAGATATCATTGTACAAAGTTAGTGAAAGCTTTTGTCTTAATGTGCTTGGTGTTTAGTTTTAGTGCAATCGCACAAACTACTATCGATAAACCGATGGAAGCAAAAGCACTTGCCGATTTGGTGAAGGAATTCAAAGGAATTGTTTTGCGAATCACTCCCGATAAAAGTGAATCTAAATTAGTCAGTGAAAAGTGGGACAAACGCAAAGATTTGGCGGGTAAAACAAAGAACGAGGTTATCGAGCTACTTTTTAGCGATGTCAAATCCGTCATCAAAGATTCGGGAACTCAGTATCAGATATATTCGATGTTTTCATTCTATAAAAATATTCCTGACGGCTCTCTTTCTTCAAAAAAGCCTTGTGAAACTGCATCTAAATTTGGTGCGGATGATCAAATCGGGAACCTCAATTATGTCACCCCGCAAAAGACTCTGGCAGCGACCAAACTCGTTACAAAAGGAAAATCATACAGCCTCGCTATCGAGACAAACAAAAACACCCCCGCATTTCCGCCGCGCACTTTTTCGCTCACCGTTGTTCAGCCGAATCAAATTGCTGGAACAACGCTCGGACCGACCAAATCAACTTATAACGACGACATCATAATGGGCTGGGTAGGTATCGGAACGGGAATCGACGGACTCGGACACGTTGGTATTAACAATCTTTATTTCAACTGCAACCAAGCAACTGACTTCATCGCCCCCGACGGGCTGAAAAAGCTCGGCGTCGAAAACATCCCGGCACTAGCCACACGAGGAGTTTTGCTTGATATGGCGGGATATTTCAAAACCGATATTGTAAAAAAAGGCACGGCATTTAACCGGGCAGAAATCGAAGGCGCGATGAAACGTCAGAGAATAAAATCTTTGGAAAAAGGCGACGTCGTATTGTTCTATACGGGTTGGATGAAATTGCTCGGCAAAGATAATAAAAGATTTTCCTCGGGAAATCCGGGCTTGGGAATCGAAGGTGCTAAATACCTTGCTTCACGCGGAGTCGTCATCGTCGGGGCAGACAATGAGAACGCCGAAGTCGTGCCATTTGAAAAAGGAGCGGGGGTTTTTGAAGTGCACCAAATCCTCTTGGCGAAAAATGGAATTTATATCATAGAAAATATGAACCTCGAAGAAATGGTCAAAGACAAAGTGTGGGAAAGTCTTTTTACACTTGGTACGCCGCGCATAACCGGCGGCGTGCAGGCATTCGTAAACCCGATTGCTATTCGATAAAAAAGGGATCAAATAAGCCCTCAAAATATTGGAGGAAAAACAAAATCGGCAAGAAAACGTGCAATTTGCACGTTCGAAAATAAATACCGATATGATAGGAAATATTTTAAGAGCTTTTCTAATTACTTTACGCGACAGAAAAAATCTCTGCCTGGCTTTTTAATTTTTCTTCGAGAGAACCACAGACCGTTTCGCAAAGCGTGAAAATACTTTGATCAGCTATCGAATAAAAGACAGTATTGCCGTGCTGTTTGCGATGCACGATTCCGGCTGTTTGCAAAATTTTCAGGTGTTTTGAAACATTCGGTTGGCTTGTTTGAATTTCCTCAGTAAGCCCATTAACGCTTTTTTCGCCTTTTTGAAGTACATGTAAAATCCTCAAGCGTATCGGCTCTGATAAAATCTTAAATCGCTCTGCTATTAAATTTATTGCTTCAATTGATAAATTCTTCTCTGCCATAACATAATTATATGCTTAAATAGGAATATAATGCAATATACTACTGCATTATCGATCAACAACATAGTAACTTATAAGGAGTTTGTATTTAACTACCGCAAATCAAGATAGAAGGATTTATCGCATCGCGGCGTGTGTTTTTCTACCGACTCATTAAATCCAAATGCTTTGTAGAGCCCAATTGCTTCCTTCAAAACGCTTGCAGTTTCAAGAACAATCTGATCATAGCCCTTTTCTCTTGAAATATCGATCATTCTCGCGAGCGTTTTCTTACCCAACCCTTTCCCGCGGATTTCTTTAGCAAAATACATCTTTCTAAGTTCAATCCGGTTTTCATCAAAAGGATAAAGCCCGACAGTACCGCACAAAAGCCCTTCTGGATTTTCCAGCACCTCAAATACACCATCCCGATTTATATAATTAACCTCTAAATCAAACAGGTCTTTGTCGATTCCATCAGGGGCAGGCTGTAACCCATACTCAAGCAAGACACTAAAAACCAAATCTTGCACATTTTTGCAATCATCATTTGTCGCCGATCGAAAAGTAATTTCCTTATTTGTTGACATAGTAAACTTTCAAATCGCGCTCGGAAACAATAAGCCACTTCCCTTTAATCTTCCTAAAAACCAATCGACTTCTTACTTTTCCGGTTGTTCGCTTTTGTGAGTTTGAAAAATCCCATTCCTTATCAAAAACAGCAATCGCCTTCGTTCCATTTTCGCGTATCGAGATATTAATTTTTGTGAACTTCGATTTTATCGATGTGTATTTGCTAAATGCTTTACTCTTATCCTTTCTCACAAACCCCCTGCTAACTCCACGCTTGGTATAATAATCTATTTTTGCCCCATATTTAGACATATACAGATTCAGATTTCGCGCCTCGGCTAGAGACTTCCAAGAATATATCTGTTTTGAAACATCCTTTTTTATCTTTTCTTTATCAACTATAGGTGATGGAGTTGGCGTATCGACTGACGGACTCATATTTGTTTCTGTTCCGGCAATTGTCCTTTTAGAATTTGATGTGTTGGCTTCGGCGTTTCCCTCAGTCTTCCGTTGGTAGTTCAAATAAAACCAAGTACCCGCAATTACCCCAAATAAAATGAGCATCACGAAAACAGTGGCAGCTATCGCAAGAAAACTTTTCGGTGTCCCTGACTTGGATTCAGCCTTCGGAATACTGCCTAAGACTCTACCTTCCCAAGTCTCTTCCTCGTCGGAATCGAAATCAAAGGACATTTTTTCGGGTTGTCGATTCGAGACAACGGTTTCGGTTTCATTAAATGCGACCGTTTCCATATTAGAGGGTGTGTCAGAAATTTCCTGCTCGAGTTGTGTGCCGTCTTGCAAGCAAAATTCAAGGGTATCATCGGTATATTTGGTCTGGCATTTTGGGCATGATCGCATGGATTTGGGTTTTTTTTCTACTTAAAATATTACTCAATTATAAATTTCACTTCAGAAATCAGCGTATCTTTCCGATCCGTTCGTCCGGGGTAATATCCTTTGATTCTGACAAGGACAGATTTCGTTTTTATTCCGCTGAGATCAACCACCTGTTCTTCCATTTTATCCGGAAAACTAACGGTTTTCTTAAGCTTATCTGAAAATTCTAAAACGGCTGACGAAACGCGGTTATTTTTACTCCAAAGCTCCCGAGTCTTAAAGTACCCGGGCATGATCGCGAGCTTTTTGAGTGTAACTTCTTTTTCAAAATCAAAGGCGATCCATTGTCCAACTCCGGGACCAATCGCACCCTCCGCCCAAGCGGTTCGCGGATTCTCGTCGAGAGCCAACCTTGGCGAATAGGAGTTTCCTTTTTCGCTCCGCCTTGTTGATGAAGAAGAAACCGCTATATTTCTCAAAACCTTCTCTTTTGCGGAAACAGAGATATTTGTATTCGAATTACCTTTGTCATTGCTGACGTTTTCATGCGAATAACTCCAAACAGCAAATACGCCCGCTGCGGCTATTCCAAGTAAAACAAATGCAAGCACAAATCCTCCGACAAAACTCACGCCTCTTCCGTTAGATTTAGGTTTGCTTAAGTTGGTTTGAGCTTCGTTCGTTTTCTTTGGACTTAAAACAGTCTCTTTTGATTGGTTATCGGCGGTTGGCACGACAAACCGCTTCTCCGTCGATCCTTCGGTTCCCTGCTTTTCAGCCGAAACGTTTAAAACATTATCAGAAATCGTTGCGTCTTCCGCAAAAGAATCCGCATCCAAAACTAGGGTCTTTTCATCTGAAACACGGTCGAGTGTTTTCCCGTCCTGCAAACAGAAATTTAAAGTGTCATCAGTATATTTTGTCTGACATTTAGGACAAATCTTCATATAAAGAATCCAGCAAAAAATCTTCCTAGGTATTGGGCACCCAAAATCCTCCACCGCTTGCTACTTTTTTTAATCCAAGACCCGGTAATTCACCTTCCGGATAACCGAGATACGTAAAATGCGGCGCGTCACTTTTAACTGTTCGATACCAGCCGTGTTTCGCCAATATTCTTCTTACCGCCCGATTGCCAAATTCCTTTGCGTCAAAGGCAAGCATTGAAATGTGCTGAGATGTACCCGGAGCTGCAACGGAATACAAAATTGATTTATCAAAATTCGTGCTAAAATAAATCCCTTGCCGTTCAAGCTCTAAAACTGCCGCAACTTGTTTCTTAATAGGCATTGATCTCAATTCGGAAACTTTTTGCTCGGTCATTTTCCCTTTTTTTAGCCAATGACTGCACCCCTTTTCAAATCGTCCATTCCAAAGTGTAAAAGTATGAGCATAGCTTCGCTTGCCGGAATCTTTTGGGTCGCGGGGAGTAATGCTCAAACCGGTTTGTCGCGCTTCGCTATCCGCATCCTTTAAGGCTTTTGCGGCTACCGCTTGGAGTTCAACATTAAACCCGCCAATATTCACATTAGAAGTTCCCGCCTTGGACTGAAATTGATTAACCTCTGAATCGCTCGTAAACATTACTTTTGAGGGCGGCGTCGCTTGAGTAAGAAAAACTGCTCCGTATTCGCGTAAAATTCTGCTTTCGACAGGACTGCTTTCGTCCGCAATGTCCTGAATAGTCTGCCCATGTTTACTCAAATGTTCGCTTAGATTATTGCGAAATCCGGTTACTCTCTTTGGTTCTTTGGCAATTGGTTTGTTCATCGTGTCATCGGGGGAATCTGTATTTTTACTCGGTGGCAAAATGGTGTTTGAATTGCTAGTATCAGTTGAAGAATCATCCGTGATCTCGGTTGATTCTGAATCGTCATCGTTGTCGAATTCATCAGAGGTATTTGCAATTGGCTTATAGCAACCAACAAGGAGAATATTCGGAACGAGAATCGCACACAATAAGATTTTGAATAATTTGCTTCCTTTCATTTGTCTTGATAATAAAACGAAGTTGCGAGTTAGTAAATACTCGATACTCATATAGCAGAACGAACTGGCTGGCGAATCTGGCAGATTTATGATTACAAACGAACAAATTAGGCAGATTTTATCAATATATGAGAAATTTGACTGGACTCTCGAGAGAGTTTTGCTTACCGAGAAACTCTCAAAAAATCTATCTGCGGACATGAAAGATATGTTTCGCAACACGGAAAAAGAAATTTCCTCAATAAATGCGGTTTGGTTTTCGCGCCCGTCAAACAAGGGCGGCAAAACATGGGAATTGAGACATTTAAGCTCAAATCCGTTTGCGCTTTGTAAAACTTTTGGTTCTTCTCCTAATCAAGAAGAACGAAACCGATTAGTAAAGAAAATGGAAACACAATTGAAAAAAATATCATCAACGGATTCATAAACCCAAGAGGTTTATTTCAGATGAATTTTTTGTTTGCCAAGACTTTTGTATGATGGTAGTCTTAGTGCCTTGAAATGATTATTAAGAATTTAGGTGTGCAGGTTGAAAGCATTTGGAAGAACCTGCGACCGATGACAAAAAAAATGTTGGTTACGGTAATGGAAACCAACACAAAAAAGAGAAAGAAGAGTTTCTCTTACGACATTCACGCCGACTGGGAGCTTGGCGAATTGCTAAAAGTCTTGGACGAGCAGACGTCCAAACGTGACGAAACTGCTGGCGCGGATAACCTTCAGGAAATCAATGATTTAGCTAAGATTTGTGCGGAGGTTTTGGAAGAAAAAACCGAATCGGCAGAGATTTTTATTCAGCTAGCCGGACGCGCACTTACGAAGAAAAACTACGCTAAAATCGACACGCTTTCTGACATTTTGATCCAGAGATATAAAGCAAGCGAAGTTGCAGAAGTTATTCGTCAAACGGAGTCTGCACCGATTCGCGCGATTGCCTATGAATCGCTAGTCGTAATGTCGGTTTCCTCAATTATTCCGCTTATTAAAGACCCGCTTTATTTTGAAACTGCCTGTAATGTGTTGCAACAACAAGCGATTGAGTTTGAAAATGAGGAAGCTCTTTTAGCCTTAGAACATTTGAGTGCAAGTTTTAGTCCAAACCTTAGACAGAAATAATCTTTCCCGAAAGCCAAAAACTTCCTCGAACAATTCCTTTAACTTTCGGTTCACATTTAACCAGTTTGGCATCGGCAACAATATCTATTTCTCCGCCAAATGTTTCCGCCAGAAACCAATAAAATTTTTGCTTGGTACGTTGATTTGTTTTTAGTTCGATCCGTTTTATCTCAGCGGTTAAGATTGCATGTGCTTGAGGAGGATCTACATTAACTGCCTCGCCATTTGCGCCAATCGTAAATAATCCGCTTGGAATAAAGGACTTGCTAGCGACCTGAGTTTCCCCTTTCTGAGAATCTTGAAAACTTCCCTCGTCATCGAAAACCTGAAAATCACTTGAGGCAAAGGCACTTATCTGTACCTTTCTTAGGTCAGGCAATTCAATCTCATCAAAACCCCTAAAATTTGGCATATCAAACACAAAAGGATAATCGCCACTTTCCTCATTTTCACTATCTTCTTCGGGATTTGACCAAGCATGAAAAGCACCATCGAGGTTAGAGGTGTCGCGTTCGATAGCTTTTATCAGACGAACGGTGCGCTCGCTTTGCCCTGAAAATGAAGGGTTAAACCCAATCATGTCCTGAGAAGGATCCGCTTGCAAAAACATCTGGGCACCGGATTCATCCTCATATTTGTAATAAAATCCGTGCGGGGCACAAGGTATCGATTCAAGATGGGGAATAAGATCCATTATTATCTGATTTACATCCTGATCACTTTTAACCGGAAAACCGATATCTGATAAATTGCTCATATTGTTTGACAAGAAGTTTTAGACAAGATCGCGAAGACTTCCCTAATTTTTCGTGACTGTTCGATCTGAGTCTTTCTCATCCTTCTTTTTTGTGGATTGTTTTCCTTTATTTTTTCGGCTTTCTTTATTTTTTTCCACATTCTTTATTTTGTCTTTACCGAATCCCCATCTAAAGGGGGTTGGCAAAAAAGGCATCCCGCCCATTCTAACCCCAAGATACATCATGGTTGCGATAAAGCCATATTTCCAGCCCTTTTTCTTTTTGCGAATGCATTTATACAACCGCTTATCTGCCTTACGACGCGCCTTAAAACCACCCTCTCCCTTATAATAATCTAAATCGTGTGCGACACAGCAATCCCTATACTTCCCGTCCGGGAAAAAAGTGCAACCATCGCTGACAAATCCGGGAGGATAGTTTGGTTTCGTCTTCTCTTTGCCGACGGGCACCGCCACCGAAGACTTGCCTGGAACTGCCTGACCTAAAACTCCGCTCGTCAACAACCCAAACAACATCGCTAAAACGGTAATTTTCTTCATAACGCCACCTCAATTTGCAGAAACTGCTTCATCCTTTTTGCGCTTGTAGCGTTTCGGATACATCGGGAATTCTTCCGTAAGGGCTTTAACACCCGATTTGACATTTTTCAGAACTTCTTCGGATTGCGATTCGTGAATCACAGAGGCAATCATTTTGCCGATTTGAGTCATTTCTCCTTCCTTCATCCCTCTTGTCGTCAACGCCGGTGTACCTATTCGAATCCCCGAAGCGATAAAAGGTTTGTTGGTATCAAAAGGAATCGTGTTTTTATTTACAGTAATCCCAACTTCGTCAAGCACATTTTCAGCTTTTTTCCCTGTAATTCCTTCACCATCCTGAAATACATCAATTAATATAAGATGATTGTCTGTCCCGCCCGAAACCAGTCTCAAACCTTGATTTGATAGTTCCTCTGCAAGAGCTTGAGCATTATCCAAAATCTGCTGTTGATACTTCTTGAAGTCGTCTTTTAATGCTTCGCCAAAGGCAACCGCTTTTGCGGCAATCACATGAACCAAAGGTCCGCCTTGAATTCCCGGGAAGAGATTTCTATTTAAAAGTTTTGCAAATTCTTTTCGGCACAGAATTAATCCGCCACGCGGTCCGCGTAAGGTTTTATGTGTCGTCGTGGTCACAAATTCACAATGCGGAATCGGAGAAGGGTGAAGCCCCGTCGCGACCAATCCGGCAATGTGGGCGATATCCGCCATAATTACCGCTCCGACAGATTTCGCTATCTCTCCAATCCTTGCAAAATCTATTGTTCGCGGATAAGCAGAAGCACCGCACACAATCATCTTCGGTTTTTCTTTTTCGGCAGTTCGCTGAAGCTCATCATAATCAATCTGTTCGGTTTCTTTTGAAACTCCATAGGAAGCCACTTCATAACTTATGCCGGAAAAATTCAATGGATGCCCATGAGTAAGATGTCCTCCATGGGACAAATCCATTCCGAGAATTTTGTCGCCGTACTCTATTGCCGTTAGATAAACCGCCATATTTGCTTGAGAACCGCTATGAGGCTGGACATTTGC
>Ga0114931_10002384_pt1 | contig 23926 bp, 33 predicted proteins | sample 2SBtaG_FD_89579 | JGI IMG/M metagenome (GOLD analysis project Ga0114931, IMG submission 89579) | Deep subsurface microbial communities from Kolumbo volcano to uncover new lineages of life (NeLLi) - 2SBTROV14_V59a metaG | ecosystem: Environmental > Aquatic > Marine > Volcanic | place: Kolumbo... | reverse complement strand
CGCCTGATCTGCGCGATGGTCTCGGGCGTGTCCCGACTCGCGGAATATGTGAGCGGCTGGAACGCTGAACAGGATACGTCAGTCGCGGTTCCTTGGGTCTGAGCGCACGCTGTCAGGATCGTCGCGGACAGCACGGCGAGCACGACGCGCCTTCTCGATCCGCCACAGTGCTCTCCTCGCGTCACGAGCGACGGCATTGGCCTCGCCGGCGTCCATGAGTTGCTTCCGCTCGGCCAAACGGGCCAGCGCACCGGCAAGCGTGAAGATGCCCTTGAGGATCGCAAGGATGCTCACTTGCCGACGGGCTGCTTGGTGACGAGCCGCAGGATGATGTTCACGACGGCGAGGATGCCCGCCACAAGGCTGGTCTGCGTCTCGGGCGTGAGACCGAGGTCGAGGCCGAACGCGCCTGCCATGGCGGCGATGCCGGCGATGGCGTTCACCCAAAGGGTCTTCGATGCGTACCAGGGCTTGCTGTCCATGATCGTTCCTTTCAGCTTGGTCGCGATTGCTCGGCGTCGAGATTGTAGACCAGATCATGCGCCGCCTGGAACCACCGGAGCTTGCCCTCGACGGTGCCGGCGCCCGAGGCGGTGTTGTAGTGCCGCTTCCAATACCGGGCCATGCCCTGAGGAGTCTCCGGCAGCGCCTCGGACACGCGGAGATAATGGAGCCGCGCCATCGCCGTGGCGTAAGGCAGGTTACCGACCAGTTGATCGATGTCCTCGTGCATCCATGGGGCGAGCAGTTCGACGACCCTTTGTGCCAGCGCCGGTCGGAACGCCGCGTAGTTTTTCCAGATGTCATCGTGGGTCGCGGGCTCCATCTGGTAGACGCCCAGGGCGGGCCCCCCGCCGAGTTGGAACAGGTATTGAAGGCCGCTCTCCGCGAGCGCCGTCCCCAGAAGCAGCGCCTCGGCCGCGGGGCTTTCGAGGTGCAGCCAGGCCAAGGTCGGCTTGATCACGCCCTTGAGGAAGTCGGTGCTGTTCACGGCATCCTCACCAGCCTGTATCCGACGCCCCACACCGTCTCGATTTCCAAGCCATGCCGGCGCCTGAGGCGCGAGATATAGACCTTTACCGAGCCCTCGGGATCGTCCGGCCCTCCATCCGGGTCGGAGCCCCACAGCGCGTCGGTGAGGTGATCCCGTGTCACGATCCGGCCTGCGGCACGCTGCATGGCGGCGACCACCTGCGCCTCCTTGGCGCGGCAACCGAGGCGATCGACGATTGCGAGCTCATCCTCTGCGAGCGGCCTTATGTATGTCATGCGGCTTATGGGGGTCATCGACCACGCTACGAACTCTCTCCTCCGGTGTCTTGTCGTCGCAGGCGCCATTCAGTTTTCTCGCGGCCTCCCGCATGGCTGTCATTTCTTTCGTGAGATTGGCACCGCCGAGCGCCTCGACAAGATCACGCCAACCTCGAGAGATGCTAGGCATTCGACCTCTCCATGAGTCGATCCATCTTCTCGGCAAGAAGCGACAGCGCGCGTGCCGTTGCGGTGGCTGCTTCGATGCTGACCGAGTAATTGCGAACGAGCGCGCGGCTCAACGTGATGTTCGCCCACAAGAGCATCGCGAAGCCGATCCAGCCCAATGCGAGGGCGCCAAACTCCGCAAATAGGGAATCCGCCAAACTTGTTATGTCGCTCATGTCGCGTCTCCCGGCGCCTCTGGAACCACCGTCCAAGCCATACCGCTCGCGATGATGCCACTACACCCATCGCTATCGGTCACCACCACCGTCCAGGTCCCCGCCTTGCTCACCGTGATCTCGATGATCGCCTTCCCCTTGCCGGCGATCCCTTCCGCAACGACCCGTTCGCTGTATTTGGCTGACAGCCAGGAGAGAAATACATCGTGCGCGACCTGCGGTGGGGCGCAGGCGATACCGGCGGCGAGGGCGACCCCGGCGATCATAGTTCAGACCCCACCGACCGCTCCAACAGCACGGCATAGAGCCCGTGCGTGCCGGCCATGGGCTCGGCGATCATGTTGGCGAACTGCCACCCGGCGGCCAGCAAGGTCACCCATGCGTGGAGCGGGGCGTAGAGAAACTCCGTGATTTCCTCTTGCATCACGTCACCACCGGTGGCACTATCATCGCGTCTCGGCACAGAGACCTCCCTGTCCTCCCTTGGCCGCCTCGAGTCGTCAGATTCGGCGGCCATTTTTTGTCCCCGCAGCGCCATCTAGATGGACCAGCCGATGGAACGGTCCACGCTGTCGTTGGCGGCCCAGTCGATCGTAATGGTCGTCGCGCTCGTCGCGCTGACCCAGAAGCGCATCGGGCCGGGATCGGACACAGGCGTCAATGACACCTCATCCTTGGCCGGGGTGCGCCCTAGGCCGTGGGTCGGAGAACTGTTGCCGCTCACCGAAACCCCCGTCGTGATCGTCCCGCTATTGCTGCCGCCCACGAGTGGCAGAGCCACCCACGTTCCAGGCACTCCGCTGACGGTGCAGACCCATCCCAGTGGCTGTCCGACAGCTGACGCATTATTGATGAGAATGTCGTTCTGGATCCAATCGCCTGTGGTCGGCGGCGCACTGGCGAATCCAATGCGCTGACCGTCGATCGTGACGACATCGGCCAGAACACGCGGCGGGACATGGCTGCCGAAGGCCGGCGCAACCCCGACGTAAACAGCCGGGTCACCAAAGTAGAAGTCCCCTGCTTCCACGGCGAGCAACTGGAACCCGACAAACGTATCGGCACCGTTCTCGGCCTTGACCGTCGCGTAAAGCCACGTGTCTTCGTCCTTCGTGTTGACCCTGACGGTCGTCGTACTGTTGAAAGGCGCGAGTATGGCACCCGACGGCGCATAAGTCGGTGCGAGCCAAACCGTCGTCGTCGTCGAACCGGAAGGGATTTTGACCTTGACCAGCGCCGTGATCCATTCGCCTTTGATGCGGCGATGGCCGTCCGTTGGCTCGAACTCGGCCACGAACTTGATCCCGGTGCTCGCGTTCGTCGTCGTGACCTTCGCCGCGAACTCCGAATGGAACCGCGTGGTGTCCGCTTGTCCGAGGCCGGTCTTCGTCAAAGTGACGCCGGCCCCCACCACGGCAACGCCTTCCGGAAAACCAGTGGCGCGCCAACGGTCGAGCCCCCCGCCCCAGATCATGCCGCCAGGAGTCGCCGGAGCCTGTGATACGCCCCCCGTACCAGATGAAAAACGGTTCGGCCCCGTCCCGACCACCTGCCCGCTCTTGTCGCGGATGTTGAAGGCCCCGTTGAACAGGTTGCGGCCGACCTGTGCGCCACTATGCAGCGCGTTGGCTGCGATCGTGAGATAGCCAACGATCTCGTTGCCATCGATCACGGGAGACAGGGTGGTTGAATCGATATCGAGACCGGCTTCGAGGCGCGAACCTACGATCGTGGTCTCGACTGTTCCAACGAGCTTGGATTGTTGAGAAAACCCCTCGATGTGCAGTGACTCGACGCGAAATTTTGCACACTGATCGAGCCTGAATGGCACTGCGTTCGTCTGAGCGGTGAGACCCTCGATGGCCCCCTGAATGACGGAATTGCCGCCTGTCGGGCTCTGCGCCGCCTGGTAAAACACGGCTTCCGTCGCCGCGTTATATGCCTTGATCCCTAACAAATGGACGTAGAAGCGATTGGCGTTCTGGCCGATGCCTAGCGCGCTGTCAGCTATCGGCGCGACATAGACGACGCCGTTCCCGGCGTTGTGATATGCTTTGGTCCCCAGCACCGTATTGACCGGCATGTTGTTGCCGGGACACAGAAAAGCATAGCGGTTGACCAGCGAACCGATGGTGTGGAAGCAATATCTCCCGATCGTACCAAACGCCTCGTCAGTGCCGGCGAACACGCGTCCCAAATCGCTCTTGGTGACGTGTTTCAGCACGAGGACGTCGCGGCATGTCTTCCCGAGGAAACCGATCTCGTGCCAGAACATACCCTCTATCAGCGCGGCATCGGTGCCGACGACGAACCCGTCATTTGCAGCGCCAACGTCGAGATAGAAGGCCGATGCCGGCCCAACCCCGATGATGTTTATCGCCTTCGTCCAGTTGACCGTACTCGTGCAGCGGTAAAGCCCATCCGGCACGAACAAGGTGTCGTTCTCGGACAGGGCGTTATGTGCCGCGACGACCTTCGCAGTGTCGTCGGCCACGCCATCTCCAACAGCACCGAAGTCCCGCTTGAGATTGGGTAGATCACCGAAACGATCGGCGACGGTCGATGCCACCGTGCCGATAGTCGTCTGAACCGTGCTCCCGGAAATGTCCGTCGGCGTCCCCGTCAAGATCGACGTGTAGCTAAAGTTCCCGCCGGCGTCGAACCCGAGCAGCTTGTTGGCGCGCGCTGTGACCGAAGCGATCTGCGTCGACGCCGGGTCCGTCTCCGCTACCTGCAAGGATCGGCCGATCCCCTCGGAGTTTTGCTGGACAAGACGCACCGTCTTGTCGATGGCCTGTTCCAGCGTGGCCGACGACAGCGGACCTCCAAGCGGGAAATCGTCCAATTGCGTTTCAGCCCGGTTTGACTTGATGACCAGGGTCGTGCCCGTGGCTGGCGCCACGGTAGCAGTCAGCGTACCGGAGGCGCCGTTGCCGCCGACGAGCGTGTAATCTGTCCCCTGGACCCACTCTGTCTCTACGCCGGCGGCATCCCGCAGCAAGACGCGGAGGTCGGTGTCGTCCCACCAGATGAAGGGCACGGCAAAGGGTGTTGTGGAGCCGTTGCCGAAATAACTGACCTTGGTGACGTCGGACGATAAGGTCATGGCATCATTCCCACCAGGTGTCGCGGCTGAGGATCAGCATTACACGTCATATCGCGCCACTCAAGGCATGGTCAGGATTGACCTGCCCGCGCCACTCGGTCGCGATCGCCTTACGCGTTTCGCACGTCCGGCAGGCTTCGATGGACCTTTGCCGCCTTCACCAACGGAACGTGCGACGAACTCCCCAATGACGGCCCACTTTTGCGCGCTGATGCGGCCCTTGCCGAGGCGGATCGCTTTTTCGAGGAGCTTGCGGCCTTTCGGACTAACCATCGCTGCAACGATAACCTCGGGTCCACTTGCAAAGGCAAGAGCGCCGAGCCCTGCGGCAGCAGGCCCGCCCATGATCCCGCCTAGTAGTCCGCCTACGACCGTTCGGCCTGTTCGTGCAAAAAGGTTTCTGAAGACAATCGAGCCACGTCCAACGGCGCTTCCTACGCCTGTCACCGCAGCCGTTTTCTTAAGAAGTTCCCGGATTTCCGGAATGTCGTCCTTTAGAGCCGTCGCAAAATTCTTGTTGAACCGCGGATTCGCCGGGTCCGTTACATCATGAAACCACTTTGATAGGCTCTTGAAATTGACGACAAATTCACCTCCGTCTGAGGACGGCGCAGTGAATTTCGACACCGCTCCTTCAAATTCCTGTACGGAAAACTCCAGTTTCGCCCGCTGAGTGGCGGCCTTTGCGAGCTTTGCAGCGTCGGCAGTCAGACCCTCCCGCTGTGAGATACGATCGAGATCATCGCTGAGCGCAGCAAACACCTTTTTGCTCGCGCCTAGCCGTATGCCGCCCGCATTTTGTGCCTTTCTGATGGCGGCACCGATCAACTGTCTCGTTCTTACCACGGTCTCTAGATCATTGACGCCCGATAGGGATTTGATCGCGTTCTTTATCAGTTGGTTGGCTTGCTTCGCCTCAGGAAACACCGATATTGGTTTGATCTCCTGAGACAATTCGACCAGGGCTTTGCGCGTTGCGTCGAGTTCGCGTCCCGCAATTTTCACGCCAGCCTTTTTGACCGCCTGGAAGAGTTCCGATGACCCGCGCGCCAACAAACCACGCTGCTTTGCTAGAAGTTCGCTGCCGAGACTGCCTATTTTTTCCGTAGCCTTCTCGCCCTCGACGACGGAAATCGATTTTTTAATGAACGGAGAACGCCTTATTAACGAACCCGTTCCACGAGCCACGAGTTTCCCAGCGCCTCGTACCGCGAGGCTTGCCGACGGCCCAGCCGCGGCAAGCCCAAGGTTCAAATTGCTTCGCGGAGCGACGCCTGTTTCCTGCGCGAATATTTCCCCTGCGGCCCCGCCAAGACCGGCACCGACCGCCACACCGACCGGGCCGCCCGCTGCCCCCAGGGCGGCTCCTGCGGTTGCCCCAATCGTCGATGGAGTTAGCTCCGCGAGCAGTTGGATCAGACCTGGCGCATTATTGACGGCGGTGCGCGCACGTTGCCTCGCTTCCGGAGACACGATGCCGACTGGTCCCTCGGTCGGCTGGAGGTCAGTGAGCGGAACGTTAGTCCCGCGCGTACCAGTGCGTTGCGGTTCCGGTATCGGTGGGGCAGGGTTGGCTTGGACTGGCTGGGCCGGCTGCGATACAGCCTCCGATCCCGCGATTTTATTCGCGGCATCCATAATGGCGCTGAACTCCTCGTCCGTGGGCTGGTCGCCCTTGATCTGGAATGTGCCGACGCCTTCGATCCTGATGCTGCCCATCTTCGTCACTGACCCGGATTGCGGGATTGGCCGCCGAAGATTCGTTTCGCGGCATCGTTAGTAGGCACCGCTTTTCCGTTTTCAATCCTGAACGTCGGCTCGGCCTCACCCAAGCGGAAGTCCCTCTGCAATCTGGCTTTCTGATCTTTTAGAAACCTCTGAACGAATCGTAACCTGTCCAGCACCTGTTTGGATGACTCAAGACCAGTAAGCGCAACACTGTCGATCGAACGTTTGATGATCTCCACAGGAACTCTGTTTTTCGGATTCAGAACTCGAGCAAGAGTTATGCCTAGGCTGTTTTGAATGATGTCCAAGGTCGAGAGCGTTGGATCGTTGAACAGCCCATTGAATTGATCGGGGGTCAGGTCCGCGTCCGAAAGAGCAATGTTTTTTGCCCGTTGGACCAAATTGCGTGCGCCTAGGTCGCCTAACACCTGCACGACCGTCTGGCCGGTCTTGCGCAGACTACCAGTGACACCCACCAGCGATGGGTCGGCTTCGATCTTGCTGATGATATTAGCCGTCTGTTCGAGCCCACTATCGATGAACCGGATCGTCTGTTTTGCTTCGATCTGTCCCTTCCCGAACGCGGTGCCACGTGCGCGGCTCTCGGCCTGTTGTTCCAAGGAAGGCGGAATCTTGCCGAGGGCGTCTCTTACAGTCGTGCCAACTCCGACGCCCAATGCCGCCGCTGCTTGGACGCTCAGGGTCTTGTCGAGTTCGCGGCTCTTCCTAATTTCGGCGCTGTTATCGACAAGAAAACGTGCCTGGGACAGGATCGAGTTTGCCATTTGTGTCTGACCGGCGAGCATGAATCCCCTCGCTGCGACGAACAAACGCATGGCGTCCTTCATGTCATTGGTAGGACGTTCCTGCGTGTCGGCAAAAGGTTGCGCGACTGACGGAGGCTCCTGTCCCTTTGCCAACGCCGCTGTCTCAGGATCGGTCGGGGCGGCCTGACCACCAATATCCGACGGCGATTGCGGCGTGGCACCCACTCCACTTCTCTGATCCACCTGGGACGCGCCACTGTCGGCGCCGGTGCCAATGCCAAGATTCTTGAAAAGTCGGCCCAACACTTCAGTCCTGGCGGTCTGTTTCGCGGTTTCTACAGCGGCTGCTCTGTCCGCCAATTCCTGTGCCGATGGCCCTTCTATCAGGACCCGAGCGGCGCCCGTATGCGGATCGATGCCAATCACGTCACCCGTAGTTGTCTGGATGATGTGGAAGCCTTTGCTGCCCTCTAAAATCTGGCCTGCGCGAGCGTCTATCTGATCCTGCGTCGCAGAATTGCCTAGTTCCAATTTCGCGATCTCTCTTGCTTGGGCGATCTTCGCATCGTCTTTCTGCATCGCTCGCTCGACGCGATTGATGCGCTCGGCAAAATCTCGCCGCGCCTGCGGCGGAAGCACATCGTGCAATCGTTCGCTGTTGATGAGACGCTGCGCTCGTGTCGTATCGCCTTCCTGGATCAGCGCATCGATCATCGACTTGGCGATTGCGAGATTGCCTGCGGAGACCGCGCCGCGGAAAAGGTCCGGCGGGGTATTCTGAAAAATCAACTGGTCTTGCAAATCAGCCGAGTGCTTCTTGAATACGTCAACGACATCAGGGGCGCCGGGTCCATTTGCGACGACAGCCGCGTCCTGCTCGACACTGGACAAGACCGAATTGATACCCTTTTGAAGGTCGTTGCTTCGCCGCGTACGCTTGGCAGTGACCTTGGCGACAGCAAGTTTGTCGAAAAAGGCAATCCTGCGGCGTTCGATCCGATCCGTAAGAAGCGTCCGGCCTTGCTGACTGCCTTGGAAGTTGGAAAGAACTTCGCTCGCCTTCTTATCGACCTGGGACTTTACCGCGTTGACCTCGTTATCGGACGTAAGGTCGGTTTTTTGCAGGACATCCGCGTTCACTCCCGACAGAAACTCGGTGAAATCCCGATCTGCTTTCAGTCGCTGGGCTCTCTCTGCATCACGCAGATTCTCGATGCCAATCCGCGCTGCAACATTGCCGGCCACCTCCAAGCCGGCCCCGATCTGACCACCGAACGCGCCACGCGGCGCCACGAGCGCGGGCAAGCCAGGGTCGGGCTGCACCTGCACCTGGGGGACGTTCGCCGCCGTCGGGACCGGCTGCAACCGGCGCGCCCTACGCGGCGATCCGAAGGCGGCTGCGGAAGCGGTGGGGAGCTTGACTACCATCGGGTCACCCTATGCCAGCGCCTTGCCGACGCCCGTCAGAAGCAACGCGCCTCCGCGGACCAGACCGCCGACCCTAGCGGAGCCTGCCGCGCTCCGGAACAACCCCGCCTGATCCGCTTGAAGCGTCGCCGCCTGGTCCAACCGCGTCGATGTGGTGAGCGCGTTCGACCTCAAGCGCTGGGCCTCCAATTCGACCTCGCTCGCAAAGTCCTGTGAGGTCAACAAGGGAGCACCGGTATCCGTCTGGACGCCGCTGGCGCCGAGGATTGCTCTGCGCCGCGCCATGAGAAGCGCCTGGTTGCGGCGGAAATCCTCCTCGCGCTGCCTGCCCGCGGCGCGCGCGCGATCGGCCTTCTGTCGCTCGATCTCTGCCTGCCTCGACGCTTGTTCCGCCTGGAACTTGGCCTGGCTCGCCGCCGCTTCGCCTTGCTGGATCACGCCGACGGTACCGACAGCGGTGCCAGCGAGCGCGAGGGCTGTCGCTAGGTCTATGCCAGACATTTGACGTACCAGCCATGGTCCTCGATGAAGCCCAAGCGGCGCAGCCAGCGTGCACCGGTGTCGCTCTCCGCATGCGCCCTTATCGTGGTGACTCCCTGCTTTCTCAAGCCCTCGATCCCATAGAGCGTGTGCTTGTGCAGGAACAAGGGGTGTTTCCGCATATGTTCCGACAGGATCATGCCTACGGTCGCCGTGTCGCCGATCACGGATATGCCGGCAATCCCGAGCACCTCGTCGCCTTCCACCGCTACCGCTGCCTTGCCGGCCCAGATATTAACCGGAAACTCGTTGAATGGGAAATCCTCGACGAAACGCCAGATGTGGTCCGCACGGAGGGGCTCGATCTCGATGGCCATCACCGAGTCTCCCGGGTGTCCATTTCCGGCGCCAGCGCGAGCAACGAGAAAGGTACCGGGTCGTTGGATTCGATCACGATGCGAGGATCGGTTTTCCAGTCATCGTCGAACTCGACGAAGAACTCGCCGGTGAAATACGGTACCGCCGCGTCCATAAGGTCGGTGACCTTTCGGAAGTCGATCGTTTCGAGGTTCGACGTATCCGGGCCGAAGGTGAGAGTGTGGGAGTTCAGCACGATGAACGTGATTCCGAAAATCTCCTTCGTCTTGCCCGCCGGCGTGCCTGCGACCGTCCCCGAGATCATCTTGAGCGTCTTGGCAGTGTGCTTGTACGGGAGCCCGATCTGCACGACCTTGTAGGTGCTCGCGTCGAGCGTCACCGAGCCGCCGCTGACGGTTCGATCGGGGTGGACCGAGCCATCGGCGAGAATGCGCACCGCTTCGCCTTCGATGTGCGAGAGACCTGTGATGGTCCCCGTCGCCGCGCCGTCATAGGTGATTAGCGAATCGGTGTAGTAGGCATCCTCCTGGTCGTCGCCCGTGGTCCAGTCGCCTTCCATGAACTCGACGTAGCGCTTCGTCGCCCCGTTGATCGTACGCTTGACGATCACCCACACCTCGTCTCGGTTTTCGGATGATTTGACCTGTCCGGTCCCGTCGGCGCCAGGGATGACCGATACGCTCTCGACCACGGCCTGACCCGAGCCGAAACTTCCACCCAGAATGTGGCGCGACCAGTTAACCACGTCCTCCTCGCGCCGGAAGGTCATGCTGCACAGTGTGCCATCGCCCCGCACGACCCAGACAATGCCGTTCTGCTCCTGCGCATAGGCCATCTCCACGATGCCCTGTCCCGGCCGCTCGAAAACGTGCTGCGCGAGCCGCGTCATGTCCTCTGCCGTGAAGCCATCGGACTGGAAACGGTAGGCCATTTCCCACAGTTTCGTCTTGGCGCGCTGCACGAACAGGATAACACGGCCGATGGCGAGCGGTTCGATCTGCGCCGAGCCATCGACGGTGGCCGCATCCACGGACACGTCCGTGGGCGTCACGACCGCGCCGGTGGAACTGATCGTCCATGTCCCGCCGAAGGTGCCGATCATCATCGTCGCCTTGATCGAGCGCATCCAGCGGATCGTGTTCACCTGATCTGCCGAGATCGTGTAGGCGAAGCTGTCATCGTCCTGGACCGTACCGTCCCAGACGCCCGTAGGGTTCGCCGAATCGGGCGAGAACGTCTCGAAATCGCTGGTATTGGACGCCCAGAAGGTCTGGGGCTGCGACGTAGTGGCGGCGGCCATCATTCGCTGTTGGAAGAAGGTGCCCGCGGAGGGGTAGCCGGTCCTTGCCGACCACGCGCCTAGACGCCATACGAACGTCTGGGTGGTCGCAGCAAAGTCACGCATCACATCGACCTTGACTTGGCTGCCCGATACGTATTCGACGACCACTCCCCATCCCCAATCGGTGCCGGATGCGGGATTGGAGAGCCCGAGAACACGCCCGACATCATCAGCGGTGAAGGTGCCCGCAGCCGACGAGGACACGGCGATAGCCATGCCAGTCGTAGCGGCAGGCGTCAATCCAACGCCGGTGCCTACTGTGCCAGGCACGATCACGTTCTGATCGAAATAGGGACCGTCCTGCCAGGCGACTTCGACCAGCGACCAATCGCTGTTCCCGAGCCGTTGTAGCTTGTAGGTGGGATAGCTGCCGTGAAACAGATAGATCACATCGGCCGATTGAGGCCATTCACCTGGAAAAGATCGGCTGCGGCGTATGGCGTGTCGATCTCGACGGCCGCATTGGAGATCAGGGACACATCATCGATCTGCACATCCTTGTCGCGGAAATTGCCGCGGTTGCGGAATTGGACATAGAAGGTCGCCGCCGTCGGCGTGAACGACACAGCGTGGTAGCCGACCTCGTACAGTTTGTCGGCGATGATCTCGCTCCCCGTCGAGGTGGTGCCGATGCGCAGTTCCAGCCTGTCGGAAGGCGCGCCGATGACGCGGAACTTGAGGACGTGCAGCGAGTTCTGGAAGCTGGCCGAGACCGACACGATCTGCTCGGCCCATCCGATGTCGTCGGCCGCAGTGCCGTTGGTTTCGAGCGTCATCCGACCGTTGGCCGCATCATGGCTTAGCTGGTTACCGACACCGCCGGTGCTGCGGTCGAACCAGCCCGTGATATCCGAGGTGAACGTGCCATTGGCGATCACCGCATCCGTCTGCGGAACCACGATCTGCCCCTGGAATCTGTAGAACCGGAACGCCTTGTCCGACATCTCGATCTGGTACGCCTGGATGTCGGAGAACTGGAAGGCCAGGAGCCGCGTCGCCTTCGAGGAATCTCTGACCTCGGCGACGTACCGGGTGCCTGGCCGCCGCATCAGACCGCCTTCGGCGAGGGCGATGAGGTTGACAGCGGTTTCGAGGCCCTGGGGATATTTACTGAAGTCGAGTCGCGCCTCGAGACGCGGTGAAAGCTCGCCCGCCGAGAACAGGGGCAGGAACGGGTTCGACTTGACCATCGGGCTAAGCCGTGGGCCCGCGCCATGCCTGTCGCGAGGCCGACCAGGTGCCGGTCGGTCGTGGCGATGGTGGCGAACCTAGCGAGCTCGCAGACTTGGCGCGGATCAGCTTTCTGGACGCTCGACGTTCCAAAAGCTGCCATTCCGCGGCGCTGACGTTGGAAATCCCAGGCATATCCACCGCCAGCGCATAGGCGAGCGCGGTCTGGAAATCCGGTGGCATCCGGTTCGGATCGGTGACGCGGTAGACATACATGAGGTAGACGTTCTGGGCTGAGGTCAGGATCGCCCCGGTATTTTCGGCCTCGCCTTCCTCATAAGCGATTCCTCCGGTTCCGGCGTCGTTGTCGGAGACACGGAAGGTACGAATCCAGTCGCTCGGCAGCGCATAGGCGTAGTCCCATTTGAACGCCGGCGCGGTCGCGAGCCTGCCCAACTCGACGAGCCTGAGAGCGAACCGCCAGGTGTGAGAGCGGAGAAGATCGTCGCGCACTGAATCGAACACGTCCGAGACGACGTTGGCATTTTTCGAGCCATCGTCGATCGACGTGATGCGGCGCGCCTTGAGAAGTCTCAGGGCTCTATTGGCGATCCCAGTGGTGCTGATAGCCATCAGGCCGCCGCGGTCGTCCCATGCGCCGAGGCTGCGTACAGAGCCGCGTCCTTATCGTTGTACTCGCCGACGACCTCGCCCGCAGAGATCACCTCGTAGGCCCGTTTGCCGACGTTCCACTTTACGATCGCGCGATCGTCAGACACTTCGGATGACGCTACCGGATCGAGCCGCTGAGCGTGGCTCACAGTCGGCAGCGGTTCATCGACATAACACCAATCGGACCACTGCCTGACCTCGTAGCCGGTCTCCTCGCTCTGATGCGTCGAAAAGTCGGGCTTCTCGACTACCTTGATCGAGGTGACGCGCGCCGTCACCCTGTACTCGACCTCGGCGATCAAGTGTTCCCGATCGTGGCTGAAACACTGCACCATCACGGTGTCGCCGACGGCGAGGTTGGCGCGCCGCACGTGGCGCTTCACCATGTCCCCGGTGATGAACTGCGGCGAGCAGACCGTGCGGATCACGGGGTTGTCGTTGAGCATCATCATTTCCTGGGGGGCGATCGTCTTGCTCATGGTTCCTCGCATGAAACGTCCAGGTGCCGAATGGTAGTCTGCAATGATGCAATCGGCAAGTGTGCCGCAGCTAGACCGTCTGCGTCACAAGATGTTGTGCCGCACGCTCGGCGATCGCCTCGCCACCGAGCGCGCTGTCCAGCGGCAGATAGTGCGGGCTGTTCGGCGGCAGCGCATTCGTCCACATCCCCTCCGCAAAATGCCGGTTCCATATCAGGACTGTAGGGATGCCGAGGATGGCACCCATCATGGTGTTGCCGGCGGGGAACCCGATGCAGCCCTTGGCGCGCCGGAGCATCCCGAAATAGTCTCCGATCGTCGTGTTGCCGATTTCGGAAACCAGGTAGTCGCCACCGGCGTCGAGCAACGCACGGTTCAGCGGCGACAAATCCCATTTCGCCCCGACCAGCACGATACGATGTCCTGTCGCATCGGCTATGCGCCGCAGGATGCCCGAGATCGCATCGGCGTCGATGTCGCGCAGCCACTTCCGATACATGCCGTGATCGAAGAAGGCGGCGACGACGTAATCCCCATGCTTCTCGACGGCGCGCGCGCCGAAGGCCCGGTCCCTGTGGGTCTCAATCAGTCCGAGATCCCAATTCGCCGGCCATTGCGGCTCGATCTCATCGAGTGAGCGTCCCGCGTCTACCGAACCGTTGAAGGAGATGAACCAGTCGAACCCGTCTATGTCCGGGAAGGCATGACGCGCGTCCCTGGTGTAAGCCTCCTTGCGAGCAGCCCGCGCCTTCCAGCCTGACAGATGGCCTTCCGGCCTCGGATCGACGGATCGCCGGTCGAAATACCCGCCTGCCTCGACAAAGGGCACCCGCTCGACGAAGCCAAGCGAGCGGCGCTTGTCGTCAGGTGCGTCGATCCATATTTCGGCCCTTTCTATGCCCTTGTCGGCCATGAAGCCGCGCAACTTCACGAACACCCAGTAGATGTCGCCGATGCCAGGAGGCACCAGGATGCGTGCAGTGGTCATTGTGCGTACACCACGAATCTGCCAGGGATTGGCTCGTCGATCTTGCGCACGACGAACCCCGCATCCCCGAGGAGGTTTCTAATATCGTCGCGGCCGAGCATCCAAAGGTGCTCGATCGCCTTCCAGTGGTGGCGGCCCGCCTTCGAGAAGAAATCCGGGAAGTCCACGATCAGCCAGCCGCCCGCATCGAGCAAGCGGCGGACAGAGCGCAATGTCGCCTTGGGGTCGATGACGTGTTCGAGAACGTCATGCAGCGTCACGGTCCTGAACGAACCGTCCATGCTCTCGATCGATTCATATACATCCGCGGCGTAGCCTCCGATGTCCTGGCCTATGGCCTCGACCCCGATCTCGCGACAAGCGTCCACGAAAGCGCCGTTGCCGCAACCTACATCAAGGACTGTCGGCTTCAACGCTTGAGTATAGCGAGCGATGCGACGGCGCGCAACGTCGGCATCGTGGTAGTAGTCGTGCGTGTAAACGCTGTCGTGATACTCTTTCTTGTACCACTTTGCCAAATCGTCTGTCGTCATGTGGATACATTGATGAAGTACGCCGCAACGCGCACATCTCATGATGTCGATGCCGTGCATGCGCGCGGGCTCGAAGATCACGCCGTCACAGACACATCGCGTGATCAAGTGCATCGGAGAACTTCTCTTCGAACCCGGTGATCCTCTTGTCGCAGTCGTGTCTGACATCCTTGCATCCCCTACAGAACCCGTCGGGCTCTACGGTCGCCAGACGCGGCTTCGGCATCCTTTCGTCGATCAGCTTGTCCACGGAGTTCCACTTGGCAGCGCCGCCGTAGACGATGACGTGTGGAACGCCGTAGGCCATGGAGGCCGGCACGGTCCATCCTGGGCCGGCAACGATCAGCGACGCGCCCGCGACCAGAGCGAGCAATTCTTCGATCGCGAGTTCGCCGTGCCAGAAGGCTTCATCGACGACGGGCGGATCGCCGTCGAACACCTCGTCCGGTCCGACCGTCCCGATGCCGATGAGCCGATAACCGCGCGCGCGGACGATCTCGCCGGCCTGGCGGATGTAGCGGGCGTCCGGGTTGCGAGCGGGGGCGTAGAATCTGGACCGGAGCGTCGGTGCGCGAACGAGCGCATAGGGCGGCCGACCCGAGGGCGCAACGGGAGGCAGGTCCAGGCGGATTTCCGACAACGGCGGAAAGAAGCGGCCGATGGCCTGGGGGATGCTGCCGAGCGCCAGGTTCTTGGAGTCGTAGCGCGGCGCGATTGTTCTGTCGTCGCCGCCACGAAACACAAGGTCCGAGAATAGCGCCGGCCATTTGGTCTCGATCGATGTGGCGAACGCCTTGACGAAAGGGCGGCAGTAGATGGCATCGCCCAGAGAAGGCATGACGCGGACGTGCATGGGGAGAGATCGAACCTCCTGTCCAACCCCTCCCCTGCGGGCGTCAGGTGCCGGTGGCCGGCGTAGCCACCAACAGATCGTCGGAGAGATCGACCGAGCCGGCCGTCACCTGCATGACGACGTGGCGACCGATGTCTGACGGTATGCCCGTTCGCACAGCCGATGGCCAAACGACAACCTCGATGATGTCGCCCACCACGAGGTTGAGCGTGTCATCGGAGTTGTTCATGTAGCCCGACGCGGCAACCACGCTCAGAGCGTCGGTCGTGTCGTAGCGGTAGAGACCGAAGCCATTGCCACCGGCCATCCGGACAAGGTTACTGGAGTCGAAAGCCATCCTTCAGCCCTCCTTACGACGTGACGATGGCGGCGGTGTCATCGACATCGCCTTCGATGACGCCCGTGTCGTCGATCATGACCGCGTTGCCGCTCATCACGTGGGTGATGAGATAAGCATCCCGTTCGGCCACGAAGTTGATGTCGGCCGCCACTTCGCCGCTACCTGCGATGTTCCTGGCATCCGCGGCCGAGGCGTAACCGACGGCGTTCCTGTGCCAGATGAAGTTCTTGGCCGTCGCCGTGCCCTCGCCGGGGAGCCCAGTGAACATGGTCCACTTGGCACCCAGCCAGTCCTTGAACTTGTTGCGACCGACATCGGGGCCGGATACGAACACCTGGCCGTCGGCGCGCACGTAGTCCGCATGACCGAACTGATCGAGCGTGCTCAACTGCGACCAGAAACGCGAGGTCACAGCGGCATACACGTCGCCCCGATTGGGCACGTCGTTGCTCCAAAGTGCCTCGGTGAACTCCAAGGCGGTGGCGAGAACGGTGCCCTTGTTAGTCGTGGTCAGAGTGACCGTAGACTGTGACGTGGTGTCCAGAACCGTGGTGATCTGGCTGTCCAGCTTCCGGCCGAGAGCCATGGCACCGCCGCGGGCGATGACATCGCGCTCGTTGATGTTGGTTTTGACCTCATCGAGTCGATCGACGTAATCGGCGGCATAGAAATCGACCAAGGTGACCGACGGCGCCGTGTGCGTCTGGTTCATCGGCACGATCATGCCGTTGCGTGCCTTGGTGGTCGCCGAACCCGTGCCGACCTTCTGGAACACCGCCGTAGAGCCGACGACGCCGGTCTTTTTCTGCACGGTGTCGCGCAGATACGAGCCCTCACGCTGGAAGACCTGTTTGACCTCAGTGTCGTAGGCCTTGATGAAGGCGGTAGAGATAGACGTGGACATGGTTGCTGTCCCCTGAAAGTTGTGGGAACGGCATACCGTCCGCGAACCTTTGGAAGGCTTGTCGGCGGTCCCGCGATGGGAGCCGCAATGCGCATCCGCCGGGACTTCTGGTAGTCCGGGCTGTCATCCGCGGAGCCGAGTAATACGGCGATCCGCAGGTGACCTTCTCGTTATTAGTCTCCTCGCGCTGGTTATGTCAATCGCATAATCAGTGTTGCGATGTCACCCGCGACCCGCAAGCGCCTTTTCCCGCAGTTCCTGCTCCTTCAGGTACAACTCGTTCGCTCTCCGCATGTCGCCCTCAGCCTGGGCCTTCTTGCTGCGCGCGCGCATATCGCGGATTTGCTCCTCGATCTGCTCGACCTCTTCGGCGTCGAGTTGCGGCACCAGCCCACCCTCTGCCATCTCTCGACCGACTGCTGCGAGAGCGCGCAACATCAAGGGATGATCGAGGACGAACTTCCCATCCTTGGTTTCCAGGGACCGCGCATCCTGTAGCTGCTCGCCGAAGATACGAGTCGCCGCGCGCTCCGCGAAGGTCTTGTTGCGGTCGAACTCTGCGCCCGGCCAATCGCGTCTCAGTTGCGCCTCCGATTCCTCGGCGAAGTGCTTGTCGTCCTCGATCTGTTGCGCCTTCGACGCCGCCACCATGTCGTTCCACGCATGGTTGATCACCGCCGCCTGGTCCTGAGTAATGTTCGCCGAATGGAAGGTCTCGGCGAACTTACGCTGGAATGCCTTGTCGGTGTCGGTGACCTCGGTGCCTTCGGGGACCGTGAACGTATAGCCTTCGGCCGTCTCAGGAACGCCGATCCGCTTACGGTAGGCGGCTACGGTCGCTTCGTCGGCGTCCTTGCCGGGCGGAATGATCGCGCCGGATACCTTCTTCTGCAGTGCGACGGCGCGCGAGACGAGGTGGCCGATGTCCGGGCTCGACGCGGCGAACTTCTTGCCGTCCTCGTCGAGCGTCTCGCGCCAGTCGGCCGCATCCTTCGCCTCCTCGAAGCCCAGGGCGTCGAGAAACGTCGCCTCGTCGTCGAAGTTCGCCGCGACCGATCTGATCTGGTCGTCACCGATGCGCTCGTACCACGCGCCTTCGCCTTCGCCGGTCGCCGCTTCGCCGTCGTCCTGGGTCTGGGCCTCGCCCGTTTCCACCTGGGCGCTGACAGTGCCTGCTTCTGCCATGGTCTACCTCTTCTTCCTTCTCAGTTTCCGCAGCGTCCGCGCCAAGGCGACCCTTTTCCTGGTCGTCGCATCGCCGGATGCCGCGAGCTTTTTCAGGTCAGCCTCGGACAGCTTCTCGCCGTCCCTGATCAGTCCCTTCCGCTTCGCCGTCGCTCTGAGCGAGCCAGGATGCCGAATAGCGCCCGCGATGAACTTCTTAGCCATGGCCCTAGCCCTCTTTGCCCTGTTGCGTGGGTGGATCGGTCGGCTCGACGCTGATTGTCGCGAGGATTTGGAGGACGAGCCGACGTGCCCCTTCGCGCGCTGCGGTCACGTCGGAACTCTGGGCATAGATCGAACTCTTCCACATGTTGCCCCACGCAACGATGTCCGCGAGGACGCGCTTACCCTCCTCCGAACCGAGGAACACACGGCTGAACTCGCGGTGGCGGTCGATAGGGTTACGTTCTGCGGCTTTCGACCTAGCATACTCGGTCAACAAATGGTCAATGTCGTCGATCATGCGTCAGCCTTCTTGGGCTGTCGCACTCGGATTCTCGGTTTCTCGCCGGGTGCGCCCGAGATTCTGTGAACCTCGTCGATGGAAGCACGCAGTTCCAGCGCGCCGTCGAGAGACAACTTCGCCGCCAGCGCCATGAAGTCGATCACGAACGAGCCGTCCCTGCGCTCCTTCGCACAAAGCGTTTCCAACATACCCCGATATTGGGTCTTGAGCCGCTCGATCTCGTGACGATAGGTCTCAACGACTGCTTGCGCATCCTGCTCCGGGCTTGAAAACATCTGGTTGAACTTGCTCATCGCGGCGGGCTCCCAGGTGCCCCTGCCCCAGCGGCGGCGAGGTTCTTGATGGCGGCTGTCCCGGTCTTGGCACCCTCGACCATTTGCTGCAATTCTGCGGCCTTAGCCGCTGCCGCCTGTGCCTGCGCGCGCTGGTCGCGAATCTGCGCGACCTCCTTGTCGGAGCGCAACACGGTTCTCGGAACGGTCATCGCCTCGGCGACGAACTTGGCGAGAGCATCGGTGTCCACCCTGTCGAAAGTGCCGGGCCGTATCGATTCCACGGTCGCCATCGTCTGCGCCCACTCGATCGCGGCAACCGCCTGAGCACGCTCGCGCATCCGCTTCACCGGGCTCTCATACTCGAACCGGATTCCCGCCCCCTGCAAAACCGGCGGGATGGGTAGGAATCCGCCGGAACGGAGGATGATCTGGAAGGCCCGCTCGACCATCGGCGCCGTGTAGTCGCTCTCCAGCCGCCCGAAGACGGGGCCGATCTCGCGGAGTAGCTTCTCGGTGCGCTGAACGACTTCCGTCGCCGTCATCTGCGGCCTGTCGATCGGCAGGTCGAAGACGTTTTGCATGAAGCCGTTGCGGATTTGCTCGCGCATGTCGTTCTGAATCTCGCGCGTCAGAGGAAACCCTCGCCCCGGCTCCAGGGGACGGATCGCAGCGCCACCGAGGTCCAGCACGGCGTCCGCCTCATAGTAGGCGATCCCGCCCGGCGACGTATTCGGCGTGTCCATGAAGGAATCGGACGGCGCGAGGATAGGCGGGTCCGCGGCGCGCTGGCCGGCGACCAACATCGTCTCGCCGATGGCCTGCGCCGAGTTCGCGTCAGGCAGCGCCGTCATGCCCGGTGACCTGCCGTAGTCCTCTCCGCTCGACGTGTCCCAGCGAGGCGCGAAGTACGGCATCTCGTGGTACCCGCCCTCGGCGACCTCGTGCTTGGTATCGATCTCGATCACGAGTTCCGCAATCGGCAGGTTTCTGTTGATCAGCGCGCCGTCGCGGCCATCGCGACGAGGGACGATCGCGAACAGGAACTTGACCTTCTCGTCGATCTTCGACCTGTCCTCGGCGCGCTTGCGTAGTTCCTCGGAGAGTCTCCATCCAGGACGGTCGATGACCGATCTGAGCGGCAAGCTGCGGGTCAGAAATATGCCTTCGAGGTTGCCGTCTTCGGCGTACATCGGCAGGGCATCCTTGATGCTGATCGAGCGAAACGTGAGCCGGTCACGGATGTCGTTTTCGCCGACGAACCCGATGGCGGTGCCAAGCGTCACGAGGTCCAGGTCGATCTCGCCCGTCGCCTGGCGAAAGCGCGCCGTCGGCCTGTAGATCGCGTTGTGAAGCCGAAACTGGGCGTCGGCGAGCCAATCCTTAGCCTCATCCGTCGTCTGGTCACTGTCATCCACCGTCTTGATGAACACCCACGGCCGTCCCTCGGGACGTAGCAGGGAACCCGTGACGTTGGCGAGGCTCTTGGCGGAATGGATCGCCGTGCCGTCGAAAAGGTCCTGCGTCCGCTTATCGCCTTCGATCGTCTGACTCAAAAAGCCAAGGCGGCGCGGCAACGTGACGCGGGCGATGTCATCCCAGTGTGACAACCACTGGCTGCGCCGGCCCTTGAGCCTTTCCCACCGCTTGATGAGCTCTGCGGCACGTTTGCTCATGGATCAGCCGATAGCTGCGCGCAGGGCGGCGATCTTCGTCTCGGCGGACGCGGTGGCCTCGGCTGCCTTCTTCTCGCGCTCGGCGACAGCACGCTCGGCCCTCGCGAGATCGGACGCCTTGCGGTCGAGTTCCTTGGCGTAATACCTGTTGGTGCGAAGATCGGACTGGATGATCCTTCGCTGCTCATCGACCCACTTCTTGAACTCGCGCTTCTCGGTTTCGAGAGCCGTGGTCCTGGCGGCAATGTCGGCGTCCGCCTTCCGGCGCGCGGCTTCCGCAGCCGCCTGCTCTTCCCGAGCCGCAGCCTCGGCTTTCTCCGCAGCCGCCAGCCTCTCGTTCGCCGCCGTCTCGGCCGCAGAGAGTTCCTTGAGTTTGGCGGCGGCCTTCTCGTACACCTTTTGGTTGCCGGCCGCCGCCTCCCGGAGATCGTCGAGTGCCTTCTGGATCGGGCCGCGGTCTTTGTCCTTCCAGCCGGAGACGAGGGTAAAGGCAAATCTCACGGCCTCGTCGGCATAGCCGGCGGTGGGCGTCCTGAGCATTCCGATGTTTCCGACCATCCTTATACCTTCTGAATGACGGCGATCTTCTCGTTCGCCGCAATGCCGACATATTCTGGGTTTTTGGCCCCGACCGGAATCCCACTGGTCCCGTCGTTAGCGGCCGTTGGGCTCTCACCCCAGGTGACGAAACAGTCCACGTCGGCCCAGAGGCGGACCCGACGCTGCCGGTTACCGCCTGAGGCATCCATGACCGCCGCAGAGGCCGTCGACGCCCCGGTGATCGCGACTGTCCCCTCCGAGACGGGTTGTCCGAGTGCGACTTCGGACGCTGCGATATAGACCCTGTAGAACAAATCCGCCATGTCTCGACCTCCTTAGCCGAGGGTATCGGAACCGGCCACGGGACGGCCGAGCGCCGGCGTCTCAGGCACTCCGGCGCCACCAGTGAGAATCGTCGCCGAGCGTCCTTTGCGGAGCCTGGCAGCGATCCGCTTCTTCTTCCTGGCCTCTAGAACGGCCGGATCGGTACGCTCGGGAGGCGGCGGCGGCGGCGGCGGGAGCGGTTCGATTTTCGGCTTTGGCGGGCTGAACAGCGACGAGCCAGGCAACATCGAGTATCCGCGGAGCCGCGTGTAGAGCCCGAAGGGTGTGATCGGAAAGATGCTGAACATCCCGAGGACAGCCTTGACGAGGCCGACACAGTTGGCACTAACGGTGGGCCAGAAAGGAACGGCGCTTCGCTGAACGGTGTTAACCACGGTGAATCCTTCCTTTCGATAGAAGCCAGCCAAGTCGTAATCCGATCCACATACCACGTCAATGACAGGCGTTCCGGTCATTCCGTCGACTCGGACCATGTAGGGACCAGATTCAACGACGCAGAAACAGTGTCGGAACCCGCGACGGAGCAAACGCGATAGCGGGTGGTCGCCTCCGTCAGTGAACACGACCAGTACTTTCATCGCCTTTTCCATCCAACTCGGCCTTCAGTCTCATACTCGCATGACGAAGCGACCTCAGTGCGGCATCCGGTCCGATGTCATTGATCAGCCGATCGCATTGACGATCGGTGAGACGCCCATATTCAGGCCATTCGCGCTCATAGGCCGCGCGGGTCAGGCGTCTCAGACGGGCAAGGTCATCAGGCTCCAACTCAGTCACGAAGGCGCTTGGCGGCACGCCTACCGCGATCTCCGCGACGAGCAACCGTGGGACACGCCCGCTGATGCTGTTCGGCGGCTCGGGCACGCGAGGCTCACCTGGGCGCTTCTCTATCCATCGGATGCCGGTCACCACGAGGCCGTGCGCCTTGAGATTGAGGTTCGCGGTTTCGAGCACGTCCGCCTCGTATTGCCGCCGAATCTCGGCGGTCTCTCGCCCATCGAGCCACACGGCAACCTCGATGACATCGCCTGGCTTCACCGTACTCTCCATCGCGAGTAAGCCAGCGGTGAGAGGCATCGCTTGGGTTGCGAGCGGCGTCCGACGCCGGCGGGATCGATGATGTTCTGCGTGATCTTCTCGGATTCGGCGAAGTACCGCGCCAGCGCCTCGGTGGTCCAGCCGTTGCGTCTCTGCTCTTCGGTCGGTTCGATCGGTGTTTTGTCCGGCTCGATCGTCATCGGATCATCCTGCCGACGTTCTGCAAGAAGCCCTCGAACTCGGGCGGGCCTGTCGGCGCCGATTCGGCCTTCGCGGTGAACCCGGCATAGGCGCGGGCGCTGATACCCATCTGGCCGAGCCGCGTGATCTGGACGGCAGGCGCTGCGCCTGGCGCCTTGGCCGTGAATCCGCCATACGGGCGCGCGGGTATGCCGATCTGGCCGAGGCGTGTACGCTGTGCCATGTCACACGATCACCGCCGTATCGCCGTTGGCTGGTGCAGAGGTCAGTGCGGTCACAGTCGCCGTTGTGGTCGATCCCACATAACCAGTGATATCTGTGCGCTGCCCGGCGAGCGCGCCAGTCAAAAACACAAGCACAGCGCCATTGTAGAAGTCGTTGACCGCACTCGGCGCGACACCATTGACGGTGGACAATTTGACGGTCGTCGTCGTCGAGCCGGTCCCGACCACGACATCGAGGACGCCCTTGGCGCCTTGCTTGAGCCGCGCCGCCGAGGTGGCGTCGCCGGCGATGGCGCTGGCATTGGCGTCCATACGACCGCCCACCAGGGCAGCGGGAAGGCGCGTCTGGATGTCGTTGGTATCCGCCTGCACGGCGGCGATGTCTGCGCTCACGTCTGCGACAGGCGTCCCTATCTTGGGCTGCATATCGGCCGTGTCGGTAAGGATGTCGGAAATATTGGTCGGCATCGTGGACACGTTCGTTGTCAAGCCGGCGACGTGCGTCACGTCCACCACTGGCACGCCCGCGGCGGTTGGAGTGGCAGCGGCAGTGCCGAGCCATGAGCCCACATCGACACGCTGATTGGCATCGAAGCCCTTGGCCGCGGCGGCGAACAGGGCGTCATAGATGGCTTCCTCGAGCACGTGGAACTCGGCGTGGACCATCAGAGCCCCTACGACCTTGACGTGAGCCTGAAGGCTGCCGACGGTGTTGGTGTCGGTCGCATCGAGGGTGATTTGGTACCAGCCCGCTTCGTCATGGGTGGCGCCGCCGAGAGTCTTGGGAGCGAGATTACCGCCGTTCTTCGAGAGACGAATGTCGGTGTTCGCGATGGTAAGAGCGGTCTCCGGCGTGGTCCCATCCGTGTCATCGACGAAGGGGCCGATCAGGACGTTCTGTGAAGCCGTCGATTGCCTGAGAAACAGCATCTAAACCCGCCTCATGCTCTCATAGTGGTGATGCGCTACCGGGATCGACAGTCCGCCGACCGGAGCCGCCGGCACGAAGAACTGCCCCATGTCATACTGGGGCCGCACTGCGCCGAGTGGATCAGCGAACCACTGCATCACCTGCTTATCGGACCATTCGTCGTCGAAAGTCGCGAACATGATATGT
>Ga0114931_10002382_pt1 | contig 23940 bp, 25 predicted proteins | sample 2SBtaG_FD_89579 | JGI IMG/M metagenome (GOLD analysis project Ga0114931, IMG submission 89579) | Deep subsurface microbial communities from Kolumbo volcano to uncover new lineages of life (NeLLi) - 2SBTROV14_V59a metaG | ecosystem: Environmental > Aquatic > Marine > Volcanic | place: Kolumbo... | reverse complement strand
TTTTATATATATAATAACCTAATATTATTTTCTAAACCCTTGTAAAGAAAGGTGTTAGAAGATAGAAATAATATTGGGGTTATTATTAGAAATTTTAACTCATTGATTAGAAAGGGGTTAGGAGTTATTTTTTTAATTATCAACAAATCCAAAAATGGACTGATAGTGGATGTAACAGTTTATATATGTGTTTATATATATTTTCGTATTCTTTACCACTATTCTTTGTATATTGCCTCCAGACTTCTCTTTTTGGTCAGATAACTTTTCTCTTCTTTCCGATTTTCTTCATAATATTCCCTGTAAGCCTCTTTCTGTTGTTTCTTTTCATGTAACGACATCTCGCAATACTTCTTACCACAGATCCCATTCTTGTTACGCCTAAGTACAGATTCCATAATCGTCTCCTTTGATAAATGATCTTCATTTATATTAATTATACTACGATCGAATCCGATTGTAAACTATAAAGATCAACGATCGCAGAACAATTGATATTGGGAGATCGTCAGATAACACGCGCACGCGGGTAGTCGATCGTTCATGGAAAGTGCACAACCCGGGCCTCCCGACTCATTGGGCTTTGATTTATCTTATAATGTAATTACTACAATCATAGGCATCACCTCCTTTAATAAACCCTTGTTAACTTATGATAGATATCCTAATAACCATCCAAGTACAAACCCAATACCTACTCCTGCTATAAACCAAGCATCTCTAACATGTGTCATGATCTCACCTCCTTTAAAAGATGGAGGGGCCGAAGCCCCTCCGGTTAATGTTACGAGAATAACGGTTCGCCATTTACTGTCATCTCTTCGAAGACATAATCGTTATTCTGATGGTGATACCACTGGTTTATTCTATCACCAGTCTGTCTGTACTTGTTAGACCAATCATCGACTTCAGCTTCAGTAGCCTCAGCCCATTCCTTTCTAGTAAAGGTCATGGTGCCACTGGCAGCATCTCTTAACTTTATGATAGCTCTTAAGCTATGCTTGGCCTGTGGTGCTAAGAACTTCTTCTTATCCCCTACATCGATGATTATATCATCTACATCACTCAACTTCACCTTACCTGATATAGTGAAGGTCTGAGCATCAGTAGACTGTTTACCAGTACTCTTCTTCTTCTCTAACTCTGCTACCTTGTTAGAGAGGTCTTCAATCATCTTCATCATCTCTGCATTAGTCATGGTCTTACTCCCATTTAAATTACCGTTAACATTGTTGTTAACGGTTTCCAGCTTCTTACTATCTTCATTACTCATGATCTTTTTCATCACTTGACCCTCCTTATTCTTAACTCATTAGTATTTATGGTGTTAATCTCCCACCATAATCCAGTCTGTGATAAGCACCTTCGTGCATATCTCAGTGCTTCCTTCATACTCATTGGCACATGCCAACTCTGATTAACCTTTAACTCTTTTAATCTCTCTTTGGTAGTCATGATCTTACTCCTAAGATTATAGACACATTAATAAGATCGTTACCACACTTATGATAACGAATACTAAGAAACAACCTACCACTTCAAGAAACTTATCTACCATAGTACACCTCACTAACTTTGAGAAACGAAATCCCAGTCGTTTCCCGTTAAAGGGGCCCTGGGGGGCCTTTTTACGTTTTCTCTTTTCCTCATACAACCCCCGCCTTCTACCCATGAACCTCTATCATATATACAGTAAACGTAATCCTATAGCACATAGCAGTGATAAATAGCAGTACCGTATATCGGATAGATCTCGATATACAGCACATAGCCCTATAAAAATAAATATGTACATTATTAATGAACTATACTATAATAATATTATGACAAATAAAGTTACGGTAAAAAATCTCAAAGTTCTTAAGTTAATGAGGGAATTGGATTATGATCCTATCCGAGAACTGATCCTTCTCTCACGCGATCAAGATATAACTCCCGGTAATAAAATAGCAATTCACAAAGAATTGGCTTGTTATGCAGCTCCTAAGTTAAAATCGATCGAACCAGCAAAATCAGATGCCGCTACAGATATGGGAGTAGAGATCGTTCAGTTCAGTAAAGAGAAACCACCAAAGGAAAAAGCCCTTGTTAATTAGTTGACGAAATTCCCCGAATTTCGGTAAGGTATCTAAATTATTCTAATTACTTGCGAAATTAAAATTTCTGCATAATGGCTAAACAAAAAATAAAACTTCCATATAAGTGGACCCCTCGACCCTATCAATTAACCTTATGGAAGTATCTAGAACAAGGAGGATTAAGAGCCGCTTGCGTATGGCATCGACGTGCTGGAAAAGATCTAACAATGATCAACTGGATATCACGATCTATTCCCTTAAGAGTTGGTCTTTATTGGCATTTATTTCCTACATATAACCAAGGGAGAAAGATAGCATGGGAGGGAATGACTCGTGACGGTAGGAAATTTCTTGATCATTTTCATCCTGATCTTGTTGCTGGCCGTAATAACACTGATATGCGGGTTTCGTTCAAAAACGGTAGCGTCTATCAAGTTGTGGGGTCGGATAATCCGGATCGACTGGTTGGTGCTAATCCTATTGGTGTTATTTTTAGTGAGTACGCTCTACAAGATCCTAGAGCTTGGGATTACATCAGACCTATATTAGTAGAGAATAAAGGTTGGGCGGTATTTATCTATACTCCTCGTGGGAGAAACCATGGATACCAGATGATTCAGATGGCCAAAAAGAATGAAAGGTGGTTATCCGAAACCCTTGATATCGATAAGACAAAAGTTGTAACAGAGGAAGATGTAGAAGAAGAGAGAAAAGCGGGGATGCCAGAGGCAATGATAAAGCAAGAGTTCTATTGCTCTTTTGATGCATCTTTGGTTGGTTCATATTACGGAGAATATATGAACCATGCTCTTGCTTCTGGAAGAATTAGACCTGTACCTTTTGATCCTTTATTAGACGTACATACTGCATGGGATTTAGGTATTGGTGATCAAGTAGTAATTATCTTTTTTCAATTAAATAATGATGAAATAAGAATAATCGATTGTTATGCAAATACAGATCGGGGTATTCCTCACTATGCTAAAGTTCTTAGAGAGGATCATAGAGCGGAATATTGTTATGACGATCATTTCGCCCCTCATGATATAAACGTTAGATCCCTTAATGATGGAAAGAGTCGTTTAGAAATAGCTAGAACTCTTGGTATTCATTTTAAGATTGTACCTAAAACTACAATTGAAGATGGGATTGAAGCTGCAAGAGCAGTGATGTCCCGCATTTATTGGAATGATGATATGAAAGAATGTCGTCGTTTAATAGATGCTATGCAACAATATAAGAAAACTTGGGATGAAAAGAAAAAATGTTTTACAGATAAACCGTATCATGACTGGACATCTGATTATGCAGATGCAATTCGTTTAATGTCATTAGCTTTACGTAGATTTGGAAAACGCAGAAGAATGCATCTTCCAGAACAACATAAAGTTATTATAGATGATGATCCTTTTAACACTTATTATTAGGTGAAATAATGGCAGATCCTGTATCATTTGCTGCTATATTTACAGGTCTTTCAGCAGCTGCTTCCACAGCTTCTACTATTAAAGGTTTAACTAGTGGAGGACCTAAAACTCCTCCTCGACCTTCTGTTCCTACTATAGATCAAGCTGCTAATAATGCAGATGCTATTAAGAAACAAGATGAAGCTAATAGAAAACGAGCTGGTAGAGAATCTACACGAAAGAAACAGGTTCTTACTTCGGATACTCAGATAAATAGACCCAAATTAACTCTCGGGGCTTAAATGATAGACGTTCCTATAGAAGAACAAAATAGAGTAAAAATACTCAGAAGTAAATTAAAATCTCTTCAAGCAAGAAGAATGCCATGGGAACAGAATTGGCAAAATATTGTAAATTATGTAGCTCCTGATAGAGGAGATTTTTCCTCTATAACACGCAAAGGTCGAATAACAACTAGATTAGTTTACGATGGAACAGCTCCATGGGCTAATGAACAATTTGCATCTGGATTAATTAGTTTTTTAACTTCTCCTACAGAGAGATGGTTTAGTTTAGAGACATTAGATCCTAATGATATGAAGTCTCGTAGGATGAGACAGCATTTAGAGGATACTACTAATGTTTTATATGATGGTGTTTTCAACGCTCCTAGATCAGATTTTAATTCTCAAAATCATGAATTATTTATGGATCTTGGTGCTTTTGGAACATCCCCAATGCTTATAGAAGATCCTCCAGGAGATGTTTTAAAATATAGAACCTTTAGTTTAAATAATTGTTGGATTGCAGAAAATGATAGAGGTAGAGTAGATACTTTATATAGACGTTTTAATATGACAGGGCGTCATCTTATAAATAACTATAAAGAAAAGTTATCTCCTCAATTTATTAAAAATATTGAAAAAGATCCTTATAAAGAATTTGAAATTTTCCATTTTACAGAACCTAATGATAGATTCCTACAAGAGTCCCCATTGGCCATAAATAAACCCTGGTCATCTATTTTTGTTCTATTTGAACAAGAAGAAAATCGTATATTAGAGGAAAGTGGATTCGATGAATTTCCTTATGTAGTTCCTAGATGGAAACGTTCTCCAGAAGAATGGTATGGTCGTTCTCCTGCTATGAATGCTCTACCTGATATTATGATGATCAATGAAGTAATGAAAACTACTATAAAAGCAGCTCAACTTCAAGTAGCTCCTCCATTACAAGTTCCAGATGAAGGATTTTTAGGTCCTTTAAGATTTAGCCAATGGGGTGTCAATTTTTATAGAGCCGGGAGTCAGGATAGAATAGAAAAACTTCCTGTTGAAGCTAGAGCAGATATAGGATTGGATTTTATACAAAATAGAATTGAACAAATCCTTCGTACCTTTTTTGTAGATCTTACAAGGATGACTCCTTCTAAAGTTGAGAAAACAAGGGCGGAGGTTTTAATACAGCAAGAAGATAAAATGAGAAACATTTCTCCAATGACTGGAAGACTTCAATTAGAATACCTTACTCCTTTAATACAGAGAACTTATAATATACAATTAAGAAGAGGTAATATTGAATCTCCTCCTACTGGTTTAGATGTTCCTATAAGAATTAAATATATTTCTCCTGTTCAAAGAGCTCAAAAATCAAGTCAAATTAATAATGTTACTCGTTGGATGGAAACATTTATTCCATTACTTGATATTAAACCAGAAACCGGAGATCGTTTTAATACAGATGAATATGTTAAATGGAGTCATGATCTTCTTGATGCTCCTGAAAAAATACTTTTTTCTGATGAAGAAGTTCAGCAAATTAGAGAATCTAGAAATAAACAACAGCAATTAGCTCAAATAAATGATCAAGCAAATTTGGCTAGTCAAACTGGTGTTAATGCAGCTAAAGCTCAAAATTTACTTAATCAATGATTAATTTAAAACCTCCTTTTTATAAAATAGAGGAATCTTATAAAGTTGTGTTTAATAATCCTGATGGACAAAGGGTTCTTAAACATTTAATGCATACTGCTTATATGACTCAAACTTCCTATGCCCCGGGAGATCCTAATGAGACGGCTCATAGAGAAGGAATGAGACGATTAGTATTAGCTATAATAAAACAATTAAGAATGAACACTGGAGATCTTAAATCTAAACTAGAGGAGATTCAAGATGAAAATGACGCTTTTATTCGGTCCTGATGAGGGTGATGCAGGTAATGCTGGAGGGGTTACAGCCCCACCTGAAGAAACAAAATTTAATAACTTTAAAGATGACCTTCCGGATCGACAGAAGTCTTTTAGTACTATAAAAGATATAGATACTATAGAAAAATTGGTTGATAGTCATGATCATGCTCAACGTATGATCGGAACTTCTAGAATGGAAATTCCGGGTGAAGGGGCTTCTCCCGAAGATTGGAACTCTTATTATAAATCAGGAGGACGCCCTGATGGGGATAAAGGTTCTGGATATATATTATTTGAAGGAGAAACTCCTAAACTCCCTGAAGGGGTTACTAGAGATGAAGAAATGGAATCTTGGTTTAAAGAGATATCTTTTAATAGAGGTTTATCTCAAAATCAAGCTCGCGGTATGTATGAAGATTTTATGGAATTTCAGGGTTCATCTTCTAAAAAATCGTCTGAGACAAATGAAAAGACTTTACAGGACTGGGATGAAAATATAAAAAAGGAATTTGGTTCTGCTTATGATCAAAATATAGATATTGCTCGTCAGTTTGTTAAAAATAATGGAACTCCAGAATTTATTGAAATGCTAAATAGTACTGGTCTTACTAATCATCCTGAGATGATTAAATTTTGTTATAATGTAGGTAAACATACTGTGGAACATTCAGGATTAAATGGTGGAAAACCAGGAGGTTCTAACTTTATCCTTACCCCTGAGCAAGCTAAAGGAGAGATAACTAGATTAGAATCAGATCCTCAGTTTATGAAAAATTATATGAGTAGTTCTAATCCAATATTACATAAGGAAGCTACAGAGAAAATGCAAAAACTTTTCTCAGAAGCTTATCCTACGGCTGAAGAATAGTCGTAGTTCTTCGGGGAGCCAGTTTCTGGTCCGGCGTCATTACCTAGGACGTTAAAAGGAAGAGCGGGTCCGTGAGTAGCGGGGAGCTTGTTCGAAATAGTGTTAATTCATTATGGAGGACCAGCTATGTCCGACCAAATAACTACTGCTTTTGTGCAGCAATATCGTAATAATGTTACGTTTTTGCTGCAACAGAAAGGTTCTCTTTTCAGAGAAGCAGTTATGAATACAATTCAAGCTGCTGAATTTGATTATTATGAGAGAATCGGAGCTACTGAAATGGTTGAGAATACTTCTCGCCATGGAGATACTCCTCTTGTTTTCACTCCACACGACAGACGACGTCTTTCATTGAGAGATTTCGACTGGGCAGATCTAATTGATAAGAAAGATAGAATTCGTACTCTTATCGATCCTACCAGCCCGTATGCTATTAATGCAGCCTGGGCAGCTCAGAGAAAGCAAGATGATATTATCATCGAAGCTTTTTATGCTACAGCACAGACAGGTAAAACAGGTACAGGTTCTGCAGCTTTTGATACTGCTAACATGCATGTAGCTATCAATTATGTTGAATCTGGCTCTGCAGTAAACAGTGGTATGACCATTGCAAAATTGCGTAAAGCACGTACCCTGTTACGTACTAGAGAGGTACAGAAAGATGACCCCTGGTATGTTGCTATGTCCCCTGAACAAATTCAGGATTTATTGCAAACAACTTCTGTTACGAGTTCTGATTTCAATACAATCAAAGCTCTTGTTCAAGGTGAGGTAAATTCTTTCATGGGTTTTACATTCATTGAAAGTAATCGTCTTACCACAATCGCGGCTAATCAACGACGTTGTCCTTTCTGGATTAAGTCGGGGATGTTATTCGCATCTGGCGAAGAGATCAATGTAGATATTGGTCCTAGGCGAGATAAACGTAATTCAACGCAAGTATATGTTTCTAACACTTATGGTGCTGTTCGTATGGAAGAGTTCCGTGTTGGTGATATTATTGCGGATGAATCCTAACTAGAGGAGATATCTAATGGGTGATGTTAATGGTGTCGAGTATACCAAAACTCAAAATACTCCTCGGGATCAAGTATTAGCTAATACTTGGCATGGTCGTGTTCGATGTCAGTACGATACTTATGAAGCAACTGCTTTAACATCTGGCTCTACTATCCACATGGGTAAATTACTTACCGATTCAAGAGTAGTTGATATGCTCTTGTTTTTCGATGCCCTTGGTACTTCTTCAACTCTTCAAGTTGGAGATATGGATAAAGATGGAGTTGTTTTAGATGCCAATAGGTATATTACATCAACATCTTCAGCAGCTGCTGGTAGTGCACGTCTTAATGCAATTACTGGTATGGGCTATGTTACGACTGAGGAAACAGATATAGTTATAACAACGGGGGGTGCTGCTATTACTGGTAGTATTGCTCTTGCTACTTTCTATATGCTTGATTAACCCTTTTCGCCCCACCGGGTAGTAGTGAACCGGTGGGGTGGAAGGAACCATTATGGCTACATCTATTAAAGCAATAAATTATGGTCTTATTTTAGCTCATCAAAAAAAGATATTTGATATTGATGAAGATAATAAAAGAGCCAGAACAGCTAAATCTATATATGATTTAGTTTTAAAAGAAGTTTTATCTTCAAGAAATTGGGGATTTGCAAAGAAAAGAGTTGCGTTATCTTTAGATGGCAGTACTCCTGCTTATGATTGGGATTTTGGTTTTGTACTCCCTGGTGATTATCTTAAATTAGTTGAGGTTCAAGATAATATTCCTTATGTAGAAGAAAATAATCTTCTTTTATCTAATGATAATACAATGAAGATACAATATATTTTTTTGCAAGATGATCCTAATAAATATAGTCCTACTTTTATTACTACTTTAGGAACTCGTTTAGCTGTAGATTTTGCTTTATCTTTAGCTTTAGATGTAAATTTATCTGAAAAATTATTTGCTATTTATAGTCAAAGAATAGCAATTGCTGGTTCTATTTCATCTCAATCAGGAGGATTAATAGAACCATCAGTAGAAGGTTGGTTAGAATCTCGTGGTGGTGGAAGAGGCTTTGGAATAGGTAGAGGGGGCCAAGATTAATGCCTCAACGTACTAAATTTTTTACTCCTATACAAACAAATATGACCGCTGGGAAATTTAGTCCTCGGTTATATGGTCGTGTAGATTTAGCAAAATATTTTAATGCTATAAGAGATATTCAAAATTTTAATATACTAGCTCATGGTGGAATATCAAAAAGATCTGGAACTCGCTATATAAATGAGGTTAAAGATTCTACTAAGAATACAAGATTAATTCCATTTATCTTTTCTACAACTCAACCTTATATATTAGAGTTTGGAGATCTTTATATTAGATTTTATAAAGAAGAAGGTCAAATATTATCTGGAACTGTAGCTTATGAAATAGTATCTCCTTATACAGCGGCTCAAGTAGATAAAATAAGATTTACTCAATCTGCTGATGTTTTATATTTAGTTCATCCAGATGTTAGACCTAAGGAATTAACAAGAACAGGAGATACTTCCTGGACATTAACTGATTTTGATTTTCAGGATGGACCATATGGAGCTTTAAATAAAACATCCACTACTTTAACTCCAAGTGGTACAACGGGTTCTGTTAATATAACAGCTTCTTCTGCTCTATTTGCATCTACTGATGTAAATGGATGGATAAGAATGAGACATGGGGCTACTTGGGGTGCTGCTCAGATTACTTCATATACTAGTTCAACAGTTGTAGTAGCTACTGTACATGCTGATTTTCCTTTTGCATCTGCTACAGCTTCTGGTACATTTAGACTTCCTGGATGGTCTGATACAGTTGGATGGCCTTCTGCTCAACCTACCTTTTTTGAAGAAAGACTTGTTTTTGCAAATACTAGTGCAGAACCAAATACTTTTTGGATGTCAGAATCAGAAGATTTTACTAAATTTAGTCCTACAGATGCAGATTCTTCAGTAGGAGCTACTAATGGAATTAGAAGGGTTCTTTCAGATAATCAAGTAAATGCTATTTTTTGGTTAAGTTCTGAAGATATTTTAGTTGCTGGAACAAGTGGTGGACCTTGGTCTATACAAGCTGCAAACACTTCTTCTGCTTTTGGACCTTCTAATATTACAGCTAAAAAACAAAATAGACGAGGAGTTGCTGATGTAGACGTTGTTCAAACAGATGAACTTTTATATGTATCTAGGTCTACTTTAAAATTAAGAGAATTAAGTTTTTCTTTTGAAAAAGATAAAAGAGTTTCTACTGACCTTACTCTTCTTTCTGAATCTATAACAGAAAATAGTGGTATAAAAAATATTTCTTATGTAGAAGAACCTGATGATAAAGTATCTTGTATATTATCTAATGGTTCTCATATATTAGTAACTTATTTAAAAGAACAAGAGGTAGTTGCTTGGCATAAACATGTTTTAGGTGGAACAAATATTTTAATAAAATCCCAAGCTACTATACCTTCTGTTGATGCAAAATCAGATACCACTTATCTAATAGCTTCTCGTACAATAAATGGTGTTACTAAGCAATATGTAGAATTTTTTGAAGAAGCATATGTTCCTACTGATATAACTCAGCATGATAATGCTTTTTTTGTTGATTCAGGTTTAACCTATTCTGGGGTAGCTACAGGTGTTATATCAGGATTAAATCATTTAGAAGGAGAAACTGTAACTATTTTAACAAACGGTTCCACTCATCCTTCAAAAGTTGTTTCTGGTGGGTCCATAACCCTTGATCGCTCTGATGTTACAAAAGCCCATGTTGGTTTAGGATATACCGCTTTTGTAGAAACTTTACCTTTAGAAATAGCTCAAAAAAATGGATCATCTCAGGGTAGAACTAAAGATATAAATAAAGTAATTTTAAGAGTTTTTGAATCAATAGGAGGTTTAGTTAGATCTCCTCAAGATAATGATTTTAATGAAATTATTCCTGCTCGTAGAGTAGGAGACCCAACTGGTATTGAACCTCCTTTAAGAAGTGAAGATATTTCAGTTGATTTTGAAGGAGATTCTGATACAGAAGCTAGAATAAGAATAGAACAGAGTCTTCCATTACCTTTTACATTATTGGCTATTATGCCTCATGTAGAAATACAAGAAATATGAGAGTAGTTCCTTTTAATATAAGTCATTTACGATTAATGGATTTAGATAAATCTAGACCTGGAATTTTGTGCGAAACTACAGATATTATGAATTATTTATGGGTAAATGATAATTTTAAATGTTACACTATTCTTGAGAATAATATTCCTGTTTTATCTGCTGGTTCTTATAGAATGTGGAAAGGTGTTGGAGAAATTTATATTTATGTAGGAAGACGTTGTTGGAGTAATTCTAATTCTATACGTAAATCTATAAAAATAATGAAAAATTATCTTTATACATTTATGTATGAAATGAAACTTCATAGAATGCAAGGTTACGTTCCTAGTGAAAGTGATCAATGTATTAGATTTGCTAAATTATTTGGATTTAAACAAGAGGGTACTATGAAAATGTTTACTTCTGATAAAAGAGATGTTGTAAGAGTGGCTTATTATGGAAAGTAGTGGGAATAATTTATTTAGTATAGGAACTAGTTTTTCTGAAAATGCTTTTTCTGGAGCTACTGATTTTTCAGGAGGTTCTGGAAGTGGTTTTTCCTTTACTAATTTCTTTAATGACCCAAAAAAATTAGGTTTACTTTCTGGAGGTTTTCAAGCAGTTAATGATGTATTTTCAGGTTTTCAAGAATCTAGTTTAAGAGATTCTAATGTAAATTTTATAGAGAATGAAATTCAATTAGCCACAGAGGCTAATGCATTAGATAGATTAAGAGAAAGAAAAAGATTTGTTGCTGTTCAAAAAGAGGCTAGAGCTGCTGCAGCTGGATCAGGTCTTTCAGGATTTGAAGATGTTTTTAATAATGATGCACAGACTTTTGAATTAGAACAACTTATTTCTAAATTTAATAATGAAGTATTTGTTTTTGGTAAAAAACAAGATATAGCATTAGAAAAATTTAGAGGAAGATCAGCTATTACTAAAGGTTTTCAATCAGCTTCTTCTAAAATACTTGATACAATATCTATTCTTAATCCACCTAAACAATAATATGCCTAAACCTAAAATAGTAAGATTTGGTTCATCTAATGTTAGAAGTAAACAACCTATTAGTCAAGGTGGAACTGGTGGTGGTTTATTAACTAAACGAGATATTAATAGGAATAGTACTAATCTTTTTAATAGAAATCTAAAAAGAACAACAGATAATAGAATTTTTCAAATACAACAAGTTCAACAGAAAATGAAAGATCAAGATGATGCTTTATTAGCTTCATCTAACAGTGGTGAATATTTAGGTAACTTACTTGTAACTAAAGATGAACTTATAAAAGATGCAAGAAAAACAGGTAATTATCAGGATTTAGTTCCTAAATTTCAAGAAAAAGCATCAGAATTAAAAGATACTTTTTTAAATGGAATTACAGATAATGAAACATCTTTTAGAGTAGAAGAAGCTTTACAAAAGTATGAAATAAGTCAAACAGTAGCAATGCAGCAACAACAATTTTCTGTAAGAAATGAAATAAATCAAAAAAGACTAAGAGATTCTATTTTATCTGCGGCTAAAGTAGCAGGAGCTTCTAAAAGTACTGATGCAGGTATTTTATTAGCAAATACTGTTTTAGGAAATTTAGAATCTGGAGATTTTAGTCCAACAGTAGTAAAACAGATGAGAAGTCTAGCTTCAGAACAAATAGTTGAAAGAGCTGTTAGTTCTGTTATAGTATCTGATCCAAAACAAGCCTTAAAGGATTTAGAACCTGGTGGAAAATTATCTTCTTTTTTAACTCCATCTAAGATGAATACTCTTAGGGCTAGAGCTAAAGCTTCTAGTAATATTATTAATTCATATGATAGAGCTAAATTTGATCAAGATTTTGTAGATATGATTTCACAAATAGAAAACAAAGGTTCTTCTGATATTAAATTAAATTTTGATGCTATTACTGAAAAACAATTACCTGGAATTAAGTTTAAAGTAAATGAAGCTATAAATGTAGCTCAAAAAACTCATGAAGTAAAAAAATTATTTGAAACTTCTTCTATTAAAGATTATTCTAAAGAAATAAAAAAACTTTCTGATCAAGCAGATACTTCTGGAAAAGCCTCAGATAGAAAATTACTAATAAAAGCTAAAAGAACCGCTTCTACTATGATTAGTGAATTTTCTTCTGATCCTGTAGCAGCTGAACTTAAGCATAATCCTTTAGCCAGAGAAGCAGCTAGAAATTTTCAATCTGATCATAATGCTGTAAAATATGTAGATGAAATGGATCGATTATTAACTGCTAGAGGAGCTACTCTTAGAATATTTACAGATTCTCAAGCAAAAAGTATAGCTGAAAATCTTAATAGAACTAAATCTACTATTAGTTTAGAAAATGAAAAGAATGCTACAGAATTATCTAAACAAATGTCTGAATTAGAAAAAGAATATGGAAAACATTTTCCTAGAGCTTTAGATGAATTAACAAATGAAGGTAAATTAGATAAAAATGTGATTATAGCATTCTCATATAGTAATAATCCTGCTTTACAGAAAGCTATAATAAAAGGATCTCAAATAAAAGATAGTGAATTTGCAAATTTAGTTCCCGATTTTTCTGAACTTAAACAAGATATAAATGCTAAATTATTTGAAGAAGGAAGTCTTGTAAGTCAATTTTTAAGAACCCATACTAAAGGTAATTTAGATACTTTAGGTCCTGTTTCTAATTTTAGACAAGCTTTAATAAGTGTAACTAAATCATATCTAGTAGAAAATGGTGGTAATGTAGATGACGCTTTTGAAAAAGCCCAAAAACAAATGATAGATGAGATTTACTTTCCTTTTTCCAGAGGAAATGAAGATCCTAGTGTATTTATACCTAGATTTGCAGAATCTGGGGATAAATTACCTGTTGAAGGTAAAAATGGAATTGTAGATATGATGGATATTTTAGGAAGATCTCCTGGATTTATTAAAAATGATTTTGGAAAAGAAAATTTGGCTCTTCTTCAAGGAACCTCTACACAAGAAGAAACAGCAAATATAATTGCAAATAGTGGTGTATATAGAGATGTTGGAAATGGTACAGAATTTTATATAGAAGTTCCTACTGTCGATGGTGGAACTAAAGAAATTTTAAATAAAGATGAGGGTTTATTAAAAATGAAGTATGAAGATGTTCTTAATTTTGATAGACCTAAGGATACTATTCAACGTCAATCTGTAATTGATGTTTTAGGAAATAAAGCATCTTTTGGTATTGTTAATCAAGCTAAAAAAGAAGCTGATCAAACAGGAAAAGATGTAACTGATTTATTATTAGAAAAGTTAGTTAAACCGGGACTTGATGCAGAAAGTATACCTTTTGAATTTATGAAAAAAGCATTTGAGATATTTTCTCCTGAAGATAAAAAATCTCTTGATCAAGTTAATAAGGTTCAGAAACAAATTAATAAACTCAAAGAATCTTCTCCTAAACAAAATGAAAATCCAATTATACCAAAAATAGATAACTTATTAAAAAAGAGAGAACTTGAAAATAAAAAGTTAACAGAACAAATAAAAGCAGATTCAAAGCATATTAGTAAAATATCTGAATCTTTAAAAAAATCTCAAGAACAATTTACTAAAGATGTAGAAGCTTTTTCTTCTAAAGGAATACAAAGTGGAGTAAAGAAAATAGAAAAATCCATTAATAGTCAAAAAGAAATAGATTCAAAAGGGTCTATAACTTTAGAAAAAGCTAAAAATATAAAGAAAGAATTAGAATCTGTTGTTAATAAAAATGCTTTAAGTAATGATAAATTAAACCTTGAAATATTTCCTGGAGTAAGTCCTACTGCTAGAAAAGAACTTATAACTTTTCAATTAGTTCGAAATAGTTTAAAACAATTAGTTAAACCCTTAAAAAGGTTTCTTGAGAAAAATAGTTCAAATAAAGAAACAAAAAATCAATTAAAGAGAATTAATTCTATAATAAGTAAATTAGAAAACCCAAATAATGAAGTAACTGCAGAAGATGCTCAATTATTAATTAATGCTTATTTAAAATCTTTTAAGAAGAAATAAATGCCTCCTGCTCTTAGATTCGGAACTAAACAAATTTTCCCGGAGACTCGTACTCCAGAGGCTCTTTTAGTACAAGCAACTCCTGGGGAATTTATTGATCCTTTTATACAACAAGGTAAAGAAAGATCTTCTTTAGGTGCTTTAGCCAATCTAGAAAAATTAAGAGCTGCTGGAGCCTTAGAAGAACCTGGTATTAAAAATAGAGCATTTAAATCAGCATTAGATGTTACTGATTTTATAGGAATTACAGGTCCAGGAGTAGGTCAATTTTTCGATGAAAAGAAAATTCCTACTGATAAAATAAGTGCAAAAAAAGCTAATAGGGATTTTGGTATTGAAGGAGAACTTAATTTTAATAAACCTGTAACAATAGAAGAAGCTCAACTTCTTAATAAAAAGAAAAAAGAAGAAATATCTCGTAGACTTATGTCTGAAAGAGTCACAGGTTTTGCTGATAATTTTGCTGCTTTTGGTACTGAATTTCTTCGTGAAATAGTCGATCCAGTAGGTTTTGCTACTTTATTTTTTCCATCAATAAAAATAGCTCAAGCAGCTCGTTTAACAAAAGCTAGAGCAATAAGTAGATTAAAAGCTGGATTTATAGAGGGTTCTGTAGGAACTGGTTTAGCTTTAGCTCCTACATTTATAGTGGGAAAAGAACTTAAATCAGAATTTGGTCCTTTAGAGGCAGGATTAAATGTTCTTTTTGGAGGTGCTTTTGGAGCGGGAGCTAGAGTCGGTTTAGGTAAAATATCAGATGCTCTTACTACTAGAGCATTATCAAAAAATATAAAAATAGGAGCTGAAGATAAAGCCCTATTCAAAACCCTTGATACCCTTGAAAGTCCAATACAAGGGGTTTCTAGGAATGCTGATGAAGTTGCTTTTAAAAGTGCTTTATCTGAATTAAATGATACAGGTAAAGTAACTATAGCAGAAAGAATAACTAAATTTGAGAAATCTAAAGCACTTCCAGATAATGTTAAAACTATTAATAAAAGATTAACTGAATTATCTAGGGAAATAGATGATATTGAAGCTTTGCCTAAAAAATCAGAAAAAACTAATATTCTATTACAAGAAGTTAAGAAAGAATTTGCTAGATTAGATAAACTTCGAGTTAGATTATTAGAAAAAGAATCTGCTGATTTACGAAAAAATAGATCTAATGAAGTAAAAAAAGAAAGTAAAGTTAAAGTAACTAAAATACATCCAGGAATAGCTGATGTTAAATTAAGACCAGATGGATCTATTAAAAAATTCTTTTCAGCTGTAGATCCTAATAATCCTAATTTTGAAAAATTACTTACACCAGCTAAAGAGAAAGAAAATGCTTTTGTTAATCTTACTGCTAAAATACAATTCTTAAAAAAGAAAATATCTCTTTTAGAAGCTAATAAACAAGAACCTTTACCTGGTTTATCTAGAGAACAAAATATTGCTCAATTTAAAAATCAATTAAAAGGTGAAGAACTAAATTTAGAATTAACTCAAACAGATAATATACCTAATATCCAAAAAAATGCTCAAGATTTAGAAGATTCTATAAAATCTAGATTAGATAATCCAGATGTTAATTCTCAAAGTAATGCAACAAGAGAAGAACAAACAGATTCTGGATTTTTACAACAAGAAGATTCTCCTTTAATTAATTATGCAGATAATTCTATAAGTGAAATTGACAAAGCTTTTGATGATGGTATTGATTTTGAAATTAAAGATGCTCAAGAATTTGAATCATTTGCTTCTAAAATAGAACCAGAAAATAAGATGGATAAGCAAGCTGAAAATTTCTTAAAAAATATGGAAGAAAAATTAAAAAAAGTAGATTCAGAAGAAAAAACAAATTTAGAAGTTTTAAAATGTTTAAATAAAAATAGGAATGCTTAATGGCTTCTTTTAGTAAAGCATGTTTAGCAATTTTAAGAAAAGAAGATCCTAACGCTAGTGATAAATCTATAAAAGAGCGTCTTGGAAGAATAATGCAATTTTATTCTGGCAAATCTAATTTTCCTGTCGGTTTATCTAATGATATGAAAATATTTGTATCTAAGATGTCTCAAAAAAGAAAATTAGCTATTAAACAAAAAGCTTATCAAGATTTAGTAAATAAAAGAGTTAAAAGAGGATTTGATAATTATTTAGAAGCTTTTGACCCTAATGATTTTCATGAAGCAATTGTTTCTTATTTAGTTGGAGCTAATCCATTAAAATTAAAGAAATCAGGTTTCTTTACTCCAGGTTCTAGAAAATCTATATTTGCAACTGGAGATGCTTTATATAAGCAATTCAGAGGAAATATGGAAAGAAGACTTCATACAGATATGGCAGATAATGTCTTATTTGATATTTTTAAAAATTCTGAAAAAGATGATGAGATTCTTAAAGGAGTTTATGAAGAATATTTTTCTAGAAAACCTGGAGCAAATAAAATAAAATCCAAAGTATCTAAAGAATCGCAAGCAATTGCTAAAATTTTGATGGATATAAAAGGAGATGTTAATAGAAGATATGCTAAATTAGGAGCTGTTATAGATCCTCATCCATCTAATATGCTTAAATTAGGTTCTCATGATCAAGCTAAAATACCAGAAAATTTTAATGAATGGTTAAAAGAAGTCGAACCTATGTTTCATGATGATATGTTTAAAGATATTGTAGATAAAACTGCTTATTTAAAACAATTGCATCGTGATTTAAGATCAGGAAAATATATAAAACAAGATATATCTCAAGATAATATAGATCTTACAGCTGGTTATTCTAGTAATGTTAATATAGCAAATAAAGTTAGTAATGTTAATAGAGTTATTTTTAAAGATGCTGAATCTCATATAAAATATATGGATAGATTTTCTTCTTCAGGAAGACATTTATCTGAATCTTTTGTATTTGGATTAGAATATGATGCAAGGTCTTTAGCTCTTATGGAAGCTTTAGGTCCTAATCCAAAAAATATGTTAGTTAATATTATTAGAGATGTTCAAAGAAAATTACAACTTAAAAATCCAGAAATATTAAATAGAGACTTTAATTTAAATAATGAAGGATTAACTCCTTTTATTTCTGCTCGTTTTAAAGAATTAGATGGTACTACAAGACAAGTAACAAATATGCAATTAGCTAATTATTCTTCTTTAGCTAGACAAGTTAAAGTTATGTCTTTAATGGGTAAAGGAGTTCTTAGATCTGTAACAGATCTTCAAACAATTTTATCTGAAGCTAGATTTCAAGGTATACCAATAGGATCTGCTATAGATGGCATGGTGAGAAATTTTTTTGGTGGAGGTATAAGTCAATTAGATAAAGAATCTGCTCATGTAATGGGTGTTGGATTAGAATCTAGTATAGCAGATTTAATGTCTAGAATAGGATTAGGAACTTCTTTAACAGTTAATGCTTCTAGATTATCTAGAACTTATCTTAGAGTTAATTTAATGACTTGGTGGAATGATTCTCTTAAAGTAATGGCTCATTCTATTATGAGTCATGATTTAGGAAATAATGCTCATTTAAGTTTTGATAATCTTTCATTTGAAAAGAAAAGATTATTAGGATTATTTAATATAGATAAAAGTGACTGGAATCTTATTAAATCTACTGTTACTAATATTGATGGAGTTAAAAGAATAACATCTGATCAAATTAGAAATCTTTCTGATAAAACAATATCTCAGCATTTATTTAAATTTGATCCTAATATAAGAAAAAGGGTAGAAGATTTAGGAGCTTCTCTTGTTAATCCATCAGCTAAATCTCGTAATTTGGCAGCATCTGGAATAGAAGCTGAATTAGCCGCTAGAAAATTAACTCGAGAAGGTGTAAAAGTTCTCACAGATAAAGATATAGAAGCATTAGTAGGTAAAAATACTATAGCTAATTTTAGAGATAAATTAGAATCTAAAGTAGCTACTATGTTTATAGATAGGAATGATTCTTTTATTACTGTTCCTGGAGCTAGAGAAAAAGCTATAATTCATCAAGGTACTCAAAGAGGTACTAAGATGGGAGAATTTTTGAGATTTGTAGGTACTTTTAAAACATTTCCTTTAACTATAGGTCTTCGTCCAGGATCCACTTTAATAGCTAATGCTTTACAAAGAAAAAGACCTACTGATTTTTTTGCTCTTGCAGAATTTATAGCTGGTATGACCGTTCTTGGTTATGTAGGTCAATCAGCTATTGATGTGTTTGAAGGGAAAAAACCTAGAGATTTTACTGATATTGGTACTATAACAGATGCAATGATTAAAGGTGGAGCTTTCGCTATATATGGTGATTTTATATTAGGTCAATATGCAGATCCTGAGTTATTTGATACTCTTAAACAAGCCGCAGGACCTGTATTAAGTTCTTTTGTAGATATTAATGAAGTAGTAGCTAGTGCTATAGCAGGAGAAGATAGAGGAAGACAAGCTTATAGTTTATTATTATCTTGGACACCTTTTTCTAATTTATTTTATACAAAAGCTGCTTTAGATGCTGCTATATTTAAAAATCTTCAGGAATGGTTTGACCCAGGTTCATTAAGAAAACAGGAACGATCATTAAAAAAGAGAACAGGACAGGATTTCTTTATAAGACCAAGTAGCGTAGTGAAAAGAGGAGGAGGAAATCCATTAGAAAATCTTTCAAGATTAGGTAAGGAGATAGTTAAATGACACTAGCTACTACAGAAAATATACAAAGATTTTTAGGTAATGGATCTAGTGTATTATTTTCTTTTACCAAAAAAACTTTTCTTAATAGTACATTAGTTGTAACTTTAAGAGATACTGCTACAACTCCAGATACAATTACTACTTCTGTATTAAATGGATCAGGTACTTATGATTATACTGCGGTTGTTGCCGGAGATTTTTTAAGTACAGCTATAACCTTTAATACAGCTCCATTATCTACTCATAAAATAACAGTAGAAAGAATACTTCCAGTTACTCAAACTACTGATTTAACAGAAGCTCAAGATCTTCCTGTAGATGATATAGAAACTATTGAAGATCGTCTTGTAATGTTAGTTCAACAGATACAAGATGCTATAGGACGATCATTTAAATTTTCTTCCGATGTTTCAGATGCTGGAATATTAGAAATAACTGATGAACTTTCAGATAGAGCAAGTAAATTTCTCCAATTCAATTCCCTTGGTGCTTTAATTCTTAATGATCTTTCTGCTCTTTCTGCTTCAGTAGGAGTAGATGAAACAGATACAGATGTTACAAAAGATAAGTTAGTTTCTAATAACCTTATGAAGTTAGTAAATGACTATCGACTTGTTGGTCATTTACCTTTAGCTGGAGGAACTTTAACAGGAAACCTTAATGGTCGAGATATTACAGCAGACGGCACGAAATTAGACGGAATAGAGGCTCTTGCTAAAACTCCACAAGGATTAGCGTTATTATTAACAGCAACTGCTTCAGCTAGCTCTTCCATTGATTTTACAACCAATATTGATTCAACTTATGAAGAATATGAACTTCATATTATAAATCTAGTTCCGGCGACAGATGACAGTGAGGTTCGGTTAGTTGTTTCTGAGGATGGAGGTTCAACTTTTAAGACAGGGGCATCTGATTATGAACTTTCAATTTCTACAATTGATTCAGGTAATGATATATATATTAGCCAAACAGAACCAAATTTAGGCCACATTTTATTAACTCGTAACTCAATTGGAGGAGATGTGGGAAACGCCGCCGGTGAATCTTTTAGCGGAGTTATCAAAATTTTCAATCCTTCCGAGACATCATTAACTAAATTGTTTCAGGTTTGTGGAAGTTATATTCATGCTGGCGGAACGCTCCAACAGGTTTCTGGATCGGCTGCTTACAAAGGGACTAGCAATGCTATTGATGCCCTTAGGATAATTATGGATTCCGGGAATATTACATCAGGAAAATTCAAACTTTACGGAGTGAAAAAATAATTATGGAAACTAAAGCAATTGCCACAAGGCCAGGTGAAAAAACAAAAAGAGTTGTTTTAAGTTCTGAAGAATTATTAAGATTAGATCAAGATAAGTCAGAAGATCTTATTAGAAAAAAAAATAGACAAGATTTAAATAAATCTAAAAAAGATTTAAAAGATATGGCTAAAATAAAAATTAAAACAAAATTAAATATAACTGATATAGATTTTGATGATTTAAAACTTGCTTTAAGTTAAAAACCTTCAAACATTTCGATGATAATGGAAATCATATACCATGAACGGAATATTTACTATACAAAAAGCTCAAAAATGGGATAATGTATCTGTAGCTATAAATACAGATTGGTTTGCTTCCGATATAGGTTCTGAAGTACGTCCAGGAAAAAGAGGATTCCAGGAATACTATAACGCCCCTGTTAAACATTCTATTCAAATAATGGTTCCAACAGAATCTGTTGTTAAAGTTATAGGAACATTAGGGGGTATTACTAAAACTCTTGAACTTAATAATGGTTTAAGTTTAGGAGCTAATAATATATATATATTTGATATTATAGTTCATGTGGGATTTACTTATAATTTACAACATCTTACTGGGACACAAAATCCTATGTGTCTTATTACTGAATCCTTTAATTGTGATATATAATGAAAAATAAACTCATATCGATACTTGTCTTAAGTCTTCTTTTAATAACTGGGGACATCTCTGGAGCTCCTCCACAAGGAAGAGGAGGAGGATCATTAACAGTTGACTCAGTTACTACAAGTATTTTGGATGATGGTACTGATTCTCCATTAGTGGGGGAGTGTGTAACTGTTGACTCTACCGATACGAATAAATTTGAGTATATAACATGCCCTGGAGCAGCTGGTGGAGATAGTATTACTGTTGATACAGTTGCGGTAGTTGATCCTGATTTTGCAGATACAGGGGATATTAACTTCACTAATACTGCTAATACGATTTCAGGCGATGTGCAAGCGAATTCTGTTGCCCTCACAACAGACACAACAGGGAATTATGCAGCTGGAGATGCGGAAGCTGGAGCGGCACTTACTGGAGACTCTGCAACTGGTTTTTTCTCTGTCGGGGAAATAGCAGATGCTCAAATTTCAGACGCTCTTACTATTGCATTAGGAGCAATCTCTACAAGTGATATTATTCTAGAGGAACAAGGCGTAAGTGATCCTACTGTTGATGGAGATATTGAGTGGGATACTACTACGGAGACCGTCAAAATTGGAGATGATGGTATAGCTACTTATGAGTTTTTCCCAGGAGCGCATACCACAGACACTACTTTAAATTTGGCTGGTGTAGAAACGATTACGGGGAATTGGGTTAATACAACGAATCCTTGGGCAGATAACGAAGTTGCAAATAATATCACAATCGACCTTGCCACGACAGCAACGGCCCTTGCCGCAAATGGCGCGAACTGTGCGGCTGGCAACTATCCGCTTGGAGTTGATGCGAGTGGAGCAGTAGAATCATGTACCGCTGATGTTGACACTGATACGCAGTTATCACAAGAACAGGTTGAGGATTTCGCTGGGGCATTAATAGGAGATGGAACCGGAACACATACAGGAATTACTATAACTTATCAAGACGTGACGGGGGATGTGGATTTTGTTGTGGGGAATGCCCCAACAGCAACTGCTCTTGCAGCTAATGGGGCTAATTGTGCGGCTGGGTCGTATCCCCTTGGAGTCGATGCGAGTGGGGTGACTGAGTCTTGTACGGATGCCACAACAGAGATTGATAGTGCTATCTCGACTCACGCGGCTTTATCTGAAGCACACCAGTCTTTAGTTACCTTAGGCGGCACAGGTACATATTTATCCTTATTGGGTCAAGCCATAACAGTTGATCCGATTACTGAGAGTGATATCTCTGATCTAGCCCACACTACTCTAACACACCACCCTTGTTTTCGAGTCGTTGGCCATACAACGGCTGTTACGGTTGCGACGGCAAATGGTGGAGATTTCAGGATACCCTGGACGGGAACTATTCAATCGGTTCGCGGCTATGTGAATACGGCAGGAACAACCGGAACCATGACCGTTGATTTGAATTTGAACGGCACGACGATAATGACAACGAATAAGATCAGCATTGAAACGGCGGAAAAATCATCAAAGACAGCCGTAACTCAACCAACGCTCACAACGACTGCCGTTACTGACGATGATATTATTACCGTTGATATAGATGCAATCCAGACGGGAACAGCAGCTAAGGGATTGAGCGTTTGTTTAAAGATAACTGAACCATAAAGGAGAATATCATGCCTATTGTTTGGGAAATTGAGGGTCATACGGAACGCAGTAATATGCGGTTTATCACAGTCCGGCGTGTCGTCAATGGGAATGTGGACGGAGCTGAACGATTCAGCGGTTCATTTCACCAAGGCGAAACCAAGCTGGATGTGAAGGCGGAGTTTAAAAAACAATACCTTGCGAGGAGAAGTGATGCTCTGGCAAAGAAAACTTTCATTTCGGATGCTGATTTAACGACTTTTGAAGCGGAGGTGAATGCGTAATGGTAAATAAAGTTTACAGCAATGCAGAAACAGCGATCACATGGACCGATACCACGGGCGATCTTGCCATGACCTTGAACAATCTTGCAACGGCGGCAGGTCGTCAGGGGGCGGTAAAGGACTTTGGAGCCACGGCGAAAGCAAATCGGTATATGTGGCGGGCTTGGGTCCAGTTTGCAACGGCTCCGGTAGTCGATGAAAGAGTCAATATCTATCTGAAAACTTCGGACGGGACTCACCCTGATAATGACGACGGAACCGGGAACATCGCAGTGAGCGCAAAAGATAAGTTAAGCAACTTATTGTTTCTAGGGTCGATAGCAGTCGATCAAGCCACGGCAAGCATTGAAATGGTTGCAAGTGGGTTTGTAGAAACGGATGCCCGCTATATTATGCCGGTTTTCTGGAACGATACGGCGGACAATTTGAAAGCCACGAACAATTTGAGCGGGTTCTCATTGACGCCAGTACCCCTTGAGGTTCAGTAGTGAGTATTATCACAGTAAAACCGCACCACACAGCAAACGTTGATTGGAGTCACAACCTTTCCAAAGGGTTGATGTTTGCCAATATCGCGGGGGGTGTGCATAGAGCCGACCTTGTTACGGGGAATCTCCCCTCTGCTATTTCAACGTCCCCAACATTTCAAACGGCAACAGATTTAGGGATATCAGTGCATTCAGGGGGATTTGCCACTTATATGGCTTGGCCTTTTGAGGCGGGAATTATAAACCAGTTCAAGGGCGCGGGAACGGTTG
>Ga0114931_10002381_pt1 | contig 23948 bp, 21 predicted proteins | sample 2SBtaG_FD_89579 | JGI IMG/M metagenome (GOLD analysis project Ga0114931, IMG submission 89579) | Deep subsurface microbial communities from Kolumbo volcano to uncover new lineages of life (NeLLi) - 2SBTROV14_V59a metaG | ecosystem: Environmental > Aquatic > Marine > Volcanic | place: Kolumbo... | reverse complement strand
GACCTCTCTTTCAAGTAAAGAAATTGCTTGAATTTGACTATCCACACCCATAGGGTTGTGGCTTTACGCCAAATTCATGGCTTCGCCACCGCAATTTCTTTGTAATGTATTAAGGCAAAGCCAACAGAACATTACCACCTGCTAAGCAGGTGGGTTTTTAAGATGTACTAAAATATCAATCCGGTATCCTAAATCCAGTTTCACCCCTTTATAGACTATCGGCACAGGAACTTGTCTTTTTTGTCTATCCCATTCATGCTGAGCTCATAGCTTAAGCATTCCTCGTATGCCGATTCCAATAGCCCTGGACCCAAATTTCTATGTACCTCTATCGCACAACCTATGATCCTTTGTGTCAACTCATTAAGCTGTTTTAGTTCCATAGCAAGCCTCTCCTGTTTAATTTGTCATACCCTCCGAGATCCTATGTGAAATCTTTGTGATCTCTCTGTGTAACTTTTTTAAAAGCATCACGGAGAGTTCCGAGGGCCACGGAGTTGTGGTTTATCTCTTGATGTATTTTTAGGTTCTTTGCTTTAGCTCACGTTTTTTTACAAGAAATCTTTTATTCGCCGAATAAATCCCCCGTCTGACCTGGCAAGCCCGGAGTTCTCAACTCAATTCCCAATTTCTCCTTGAATTGCTTCGCGCAGTATCGGGCCAATTCCGGTGTATACTGTTCCTCATGCTGGTGAAGGAAGAACCAAAGCCGTTTCAATCCCATATTCATCCATTCCCCGATGCGATCAATCCATGCATCCAGGCGTTCAAAGCCGGTGGGATGCAAATTATTACCGACAAAACGGACGAAGGCCTCCGGCGTAGTGAGACGCATATGCACCAGTTCCCGGAAACGTGAGGTATCGGTTATCACTGCGGTGATCTGTCTCTCCTTCATCAGTTCAAACAGCCGTTCGGCGTTGGCACTTCCATCGAACCAACTATAATCACGAAGTTCAAGACCAACTGAAAAACCCGACGGAATATTCTGAAGATAACTCATGAGGTCATCTATCTTCGCCACTTTGAAATTTGGAGGCATCTGAAGGAATATGGTTCCCAGATTATCCCCAAACATGCTCATCCGATTAAAGAAATCATCGGTAAGCTGCATTGCATTTCTAAGACGCATGCGATGGGAAATGATCTGGTAGACCTTTGGGCAAAATTTAAAATCCTTGTCTACCTGCGAGACCCAGTTACTCACAAATTCCGGTTTGGGAATATTATAATGGGTGGCGTTCAGTTCAATTGAATTAAAATTCTTCGCATAATGATGAAGCATCTCGTCCTGCTTGGTACCCTCAGGATACAGTTGACCAATCCAGTCTTTGCGTCCCCATTTTGCACCACCTACATATACTTCTGTGTCTTGTTTCTCCCCTCCAAGGATTGCCGGCGTCTCCGGGTGGTCATCAGGCAGAAAAAAATTTACCTCATCAACGTCATTCGATTTTCCAAAGTCCATACTGCAATAGGTTTAACTTCTCGGTGAACCGGCAAAATCGAACGGCTTTTTAGCGTCACGCTCTCAAAAAATCGTGTTGCCGGTGAAGACAATCTGTAAAACTAATCTCTATAAATATAGTTGAGTTCCCCTATGCAGCCAAATACATTGAAATATTCTTAACAGAAACTTCCCTAAACAGTTTCTTCCAGAGTTGTTAACCGTTAATTATTGACGTTATGCACTGGAATTCATCCCGCACTCGTAATCAGCTTATTGGGCATCTTTGATATGTTATTCTTCCGATTCTTTACCAGATCGGCTACCGTCCAGTGTTCATTCAACCAACCGACACATACACCGTAAACAACATGAACAGCTATTGTCGAGATGATATACATAGGACCTGTTGACAGGTAAAGCGGATCACTCGGACTAAGAAGATAAGAGTATCCAAACCCGAAAAATCCCCATCCCATTATGGGACTGTAGACTACCATCATGAAAAACCACAAGATCATTGCAAAACCAAGGCCTTTTAACAACGTCACATCCTCCTCAAATCCGTAGACGAGCACTACCGACCACAATGTTCCGTATGAGAAATGCAGCAGTAAGGAAAAAACTTCTGAATGAATACCAACGTTAATCAAAAATGCCGTCGACGGCAGACTGTGAAACGGTGTAAACGCAATGATGAAAATTGCCAGAATCATTACGATGAGCATGATCAGGCTTGATACTAATCCAACTATAGCAGCTTTAAGAAGTCTCATTTTTACTTTCCTTTCTCATTTAGCTATCTCTTCCAAAATGATTTCGCTATCTCTATGCTGAAATAACGCATTTGCCGAACCACGCTCGTTGTTCTTTGTAAACCTGATGAAAAATCCGACGCCTGATTCCGTTTCGACATGCATCTCAGCACCTAATTGGTCCAGCAGCACTTGCACAATGCTGAAACTTAGCTAATCATTGATTTCAAAAGATTTCAGGTCATTTCGTTTTTCACCCTGAATCTCAAGTGAAAGGAAGACTTGATTATCCTCCTCCTGAAGGTTGATAACCAGTTCAACCGGATCGTCTCCCGAAACGACCTGTTCCATGATACCAACTAACAGCTCATTCGTAATCAGGCCTGCCGGTATAACCTGGTTAATGTTTAAGCTTACATCCGACAATCTATGATGAATCGAGAGCTGCTCACCATTTTTGATATAGGTGCTGCAGATTTTGTCCGAGAGCTCTTCCAAATATGTTTTCAGATTGATTTTTGAGAAAAAATCCGAACGGTACAGGATCTCATAAATCATAGCCATCGAGCGGACACGGGTCTCACTTTCCTGCAGGGCAAGCTTTGTTTCACCTTCATCCATACTCATCATCTGCAGTTGAATGAGGCTTGATATCACAGCCAGGTTATTTTTAACCCGATGATGAATCTCAGACAACAGAATATCTTTCTCTTTCAATGACGAGCGTATTTTCTGCTCTTGTTCCATATTCTCGGTGATGTCCAATCCGTAGATATGCAGTGCATCTTCCTCTGTGAAATAGTGGATATTCTGTTGATAGTAGACGTCATCGAGATTGATTACCTCCATGAAAGAGCGATCTTTCGAAAGATCAGAGTGATCCAATAACTCTTTCATATTGGCAAGAAACGGATGTTTAAGGCTCTCCTTCATGATATTGGGAAACAAGCGTATCGTAGCCGGATTTGCATAGATCACTTCCCCGGAATGACTGATACGAAGAACAGGGTTGGGATCGAGTTCCGGAAATCGTGCCAAATCATCTCGTTCTTTGAGTATCTCCTCCCAGCGTTTAATACTCTTAAATCCTCGTACCGAAAACACGATAGCTGTTAGTACAAGCAAAATGCCTAACAGTACTATAATCCATAAAGCCGTGTGCTTGATCAAGGTGGACAAACTTCCCGCATCCAGCAACAACGACTGCGTATATCCCGGAAATTTTTCATCCAATGATTTAGCCTGGGCAGAAAGCGACTGTATTTTTGCCTTCGATGGATTTGCCTTTTGCCATTCATCGTGGATTTTAGACGCGACAGTGTTGAAATCCACCTCAATCTGATAAAGTCGTGTCCATGTTGAACGAAGTTTTTGAAAATCTGAAATATTTTGAAAACGCTGAAAAGCAATAACCAATGAGCTTATTTCATTTGGTTTGATATTCGTTGACTTAAACCCTTCAAAAACCGTTTGAATATCCGGCGGCTCGCGAAATAACTCGTTTATGGCATCATTGATTCTGTCAACACGAGCAAGGGATGTTTGATAAGTAGTATAATCATCCCCATTACCACTTTTGGCATACTTTTCGAGATCAGTCACTGCCTGTTGCCTGGCCTGGGACCAGTGAGCTTGCAAAGCTGTAAAATCCCGTGTGGCAGTCATCATGTTGATGGCCATGTCCGTGAGGACAACAACACTGCATGCCGCAACAATGAAAAGCGTTACGGTGACCACCATCTTCCGATCCATGTGAAATCGTGGTCTGCCGTTTTGAAAATATCCTGAATTGCTCACGTCTTCGTATTCTTTAGCAAATGGTCTGTCATAAATAATTCAGCCTATACAAAACAAGAGTCGAACCATACAAGTTGATACACAACCAATAATTGACAACCGTCCCGTATCCGCGTTACGAAACCATTTATCGATAGGAGATAAGGCACACTTTAAGAATTCTACTCTTCATAAATAATTTCAGGAGGGACAAAAATAATACCTAACGGTCTTTAATATAAAAAAGAGATTACCGCCCGGGTTATTGTTTGTAAAAAAAAATCTCTTCCGAAGTAAATATGCGACCTACGCTGTAACCAACTGTTTATGGTATCTGTTGTAGTCCCCTTCTTACACGAATGAATCCAAAACTATATTTTTTAGCTAAAAATACAACACAACAAAGCAGATGATTCCTGCCGGGCCACTAAACAAAATCCGTTCACGGTTTTAATATTAAAAAATGTTAACGGAAACATGGTTATAACCGAAATCCACCATTTAGACACTAAAACTCTGCAGCAATCAGGCTGTGACCTCAGCCTGGGTCGACTCGGATAATTTCATTTCGTTGCGATCTTTTACAAGCTTAATTCCGGCATAAATAATCACTGAAATAACAAGTGCAGTTCCCACAAACGGCAAGTAATGAGCCAGGGCATACAGAGCTCCCCCCCATGCCGGACCGACGACACGCCCAAATCCCGATATGCTTTGAGATGTGCCTAACACGCGTCCTACTTCTTCTTTACGGGCTCGTTTGGAAAGGATGCTGTTCATCACCGGCACGTTCAAGCTAACACCAGTCGCCATGATTCCGAGAAACACCATTAGCAGTGGTTTGCTGACTGCCAGGCTCAAAAGCCCAAGGCCGATGACCATCAAGACATTCCCGGTCAGGAATATCTTCTCTTCATCATATTTCTTGGCAAGATGACGGATGAGTCCACCCTGGATGAACACGGCTATTACGCCTATATAGAAAAACTGGATTCCAACCTGCTCAGCTGTCATATTAAGTACTTTACTCGCAAACAACGGGAAAGCGCTGTAGATGCTGGACTGACCAAAGGAAAGCATGAACACACAGACCAGGAGCCAAATAAAAATGCTTTTCTTCCCTTGCTGGCTCTCTTCCATAAGCGTATTCCAGAACTTCTTTGTGAAGATACTGTTGCGCTGGATGCGAGTCGCATCTTTCTGGACGGCTTTTGCTTTTGTCTTGTCAACGGTTTCGGGCAGTTTAAATATGACCAGCAAAAAACTGCAAAGCGACATCAGGGCGGCAAAGAACCCGGGAAACTCATATTTATTGGCTGCTATCAGGCTTGCCAAATGCGGGAAACCAATGGCTTTTACTGAATTGGCAAAAGCAGGATGAATAAGCGCCGTTGCCAGTGCGGGACCAACTACGAAACCGATACCGAAAGCAGCGCCAATCATTCCCATCCCCTTTGAACGTTCTTCCGGCGTGGTCACATCGGCCACATAGGCTTGAGCGGTCGAAATGTTTCCGCCCATAATACCAGCCACGAGCCTGGAAAGGAAAAGGACCGTCAATGATCCCGCCAATCCGAACATGATATACGCCAGTACATTTCCAAAGGTACTCAACAACATAATGGGACGTCGTCCAATACGATCAGACAAGCTGCCCCAGATCGGCGAAAAGATTAATTGTGCAAAGGAATAAATACTGTACAGTAACCCGATGGCGATGGCACCGGCTTCAAACTGCTTGGCATAAAACGGGAGCAACGGGAGAACAATCCCGAAACCAAGGAGGTCAATAAGTACAACAAGAAAAACAGTGGTCAGGGAGGATTTTTTCATGATTTGGGGTTTGTGACGTTTCGCAGATATTTGTTAGCGACTTTATGCGCTGCGGCTATCGTCTTATCGAGCATCTCGTACTCGTGAGCATTTGAGATGAACCAGGATTCATAATTGGAGGGCGGCAGGTAGATTCCTTCTTCGAGCATGCGATGAAAGAATTCACGAAACCGCTCCGTATCGGTTGTCTGGGCCGTATCGAAATCAATAACCTGTTGATTCGTGAAAAACACGCTGATCATTGATCCAACGCGATTGATATGTACGGGTATGTCGTATGCCTCAAATGCCTTAGTCAGGCCGTCTTCGAGATGATATCCTTTTTGTTCGAGCTCAAAATAATGGTGCGGATTTTGGTGCAACTCCGAAAGCAGTGCAAAACCGGCACTCATGGCCAGAGGATTTCCAGACAATGTACCTACCTGGTACACCGGTCCGTCTGGAGCCACCATGCTCATAATTTCTATTTTACCGCCGTAGGCACCCACCGGCATCCCAGCTCCAATAATTTTACCATAAGTCACCAAGTCCGCTGTAATTCCATAAACTTCCTGTGCACCGCCAGGGGCAACGCGGAAACCGGTCATCACTTCATCAAATATCAGTACCGCATTTTCTTTATCACACAGGGTTCGCAGTCCTTCCAGAAACTCTTTCTTAGGCGGGATGCATCCCATGTTGCCTGCCACCGGTTCAACGATGATGGCCGCTATCTCATCTTTGTTTGTTTCGAAAAGCTGTTCAACACTTTGTAAATCATTATATCGCGCAATCAGTGTATCACTCGCTGTTCCTTTTGTTACACCCGGACTATTTGGAGTACCAAGCGTAAGTGCCCCGCTGCCGGCTTTGATCAGGAACGAATCGGCGTGACCATGGTAGTTACCCTCAAATTTGACGATTTTATCACGACCGGTAAAACCGCGGGCAACACGTATCGCGCTCATAGTTGCTTCTGTCCCGGAATTCACCATGCGTATTTTCTCAACACCGGGAACCATGTCGACGATGAGTTCGGCGAGCTTCACTTCAATTTCAGTCGGTGCGCCAAAGGACGTTGAATGTTCAGCAGCCTTTTTGACGGCATCAATAACCGGCTCCCAGGCATGACCAAGAATCATCGGTCCCCATGAACCTACGAAATCGACATATTCATTCCCGTCTACATCAGTCAGGGTTGCGCCTTTGGCCTTTGCAATAAACGGAGGTGTACCGCCAACCGATTTGAATGCCCTTGCCGGAGAATTAACCCCACCTGGGATAACCTTTTGGGCCTGATCAAATAACTGAGCACTTTTGTCCAGATTTATCATCCGTAACTTTTTGATTCAATTTATCTTGTTTTGAAAATTTAGATCCTGAACCGGCCACGAAGTCATTCAGCTTCGCTGTCATTCTATGGTCATTCGGTAGTCATTCAATGAAATCAGTTACTACAAAGTATATCCGCATCATGTCACAAGTCACAGACTTGCGACATAAGTGAATGACTACTGAGTGACTTTTTAACCTTTACATAAACGAAATATTATTTGATAAAAATACCTGTTTAGCAAAGAGGATTATCCCTTCGCAAGTAATTCGGCAACCTGCCGGGCAAAGTAAGTAGCGATGAGGTCGGCGCCGGCACGTTTGAATCCGAGCATCGTTTCCATGATTGCCTGGTTCTCATCGAGCCAGCCATTCGCTGCCGCCGCCTTGATCATGGCATACTCGCCGGATACGTTATATACCGAAACGGGCACCATCACATTTTCTTTTACGGCACGGATGACATCCAGGTAAGGAAGTCCTGGTTTGACCATCACAATATCGGCGCCTTCCTGCTGGTCCAGTTGTGCCTCTTTAATAGCTTCGTGTACATTAGCCGGATTCATCTGGTACGTTTTCTTATCTCCAAAACCCGGCGCAGAATCCAGTGCATCACGAAACGGTCCGTAGAAGCATGATGCATATTTAGCGCTGTAAGCCATAATTCCGGTATTCACCAAACTTGCTGCTTCAAGGGTTTCACGCATTTTTCCAATTCTTCCATCCATCATATCTGAAGGTGCAACAAAATCGGCACCGGCTTCTGCATGTGATAAAGCCATTCGCGAGAGAATCTCGACTGATTGATCATTTACGATTTCACCGTTGATCACAACGCCGTCATGACCATAACTCGAGTAAGGATCGAGCGCTACATCCGTCATCACGCACATCTCCGGGACTGCTTCTTTTACAGCCTTAATGCTTCGCTGCATGAGCCCATCGGGATTTAATGCCTCGGTTCCTTCATTATCTTTCAGGTTGTCTGGAACTTTCACGAACAGAAGCAGGCATTTGATTCCGAGATCAAAAAGCTCTTTCGCTTCCGTCACCAGCAGATCAAGGCTAAAACGGTAATAGCTGGGCATCGATGAAATCTCTTCTCGCTTGTTCTTCCCTTCCATTACAAAGACCGGGGCCATCAAATCATCGGTGGTGACACGATTTTCCGCCACCATGTCTCGAATCACCCCGGTGCTCCTGAGCCGCCGTGGCCGTGTATTTGGATATGTTCCGTTGAAACTCATGGTTGTTCCTTTTTTAAATTCTTGAATCAAAAATCGTTAATCGATATTCGTAAATCTTTTAACTCCTGTCTCAAGTCTGTGACTTGCGACATAACGTTGTTGTCTATACTAAATATTTCAAACCCAATTTTTTGGGTGTCTCAAAACGTCAAGCAATTCTTCTTCCCGTGAGCCTTCGGCCGGAGTGTAGTGATAATCCCACCGCGCCCGAGGAGGCAAGCTCATCAGGATGGAATCGATTCGTCCGTTTGTCTTCAAGCCGAATAATGTTCCACGATCATGGATCAGGTTAAACTCGACATACCGGCCACGACGTATTTCCTGGAAATAGCGCTGATGTTCGTCATAAGGCAGCGCCATCCTGCGCTTGACAATCGGGAGATAACTGTCTAAAAAAACATTTCCGGTATCCATGACAAACGCACACCAGTCTTTCAGAGAATGATCTTCATCAGGACGGCAGTAATCAAAAAAGATCCCGCCGATGCCGCGCCGTTCATTACCCCGGTGGGTGTTATTGAAGTAGTTGTCGCACTCCTTCTTGAACCGTGGATAAAATCGTGCATCATGACGATCGCAGGCTTCTTTTAAAACTGCATGAAAATGACTCGCATCTTCATCCCAGAGATAATAAGGTGTCAAATCAGCGCCACCGCCAAACCAGGCATCAACCGGTGTCTTTCCATCTTTTCCGTAGAGTTCGAAAAGGCGATAATTGGCGTGCACGGTTGGAACCATCGGATTTTTGGGATGAATTACCAGTGAAACCCCTGTAGCGTAGAAGCGACCTTTTCCAACGCCAAAACGCTGACGAATTACTTCAGGCAATTCGCCATAGACCGTTGAGCAGTTGACCCAGCCTTTCTCGAACACTTCGCCATGTTCAATCACACGGGTACGTCCGCCACCGCCACCTTCGCGATTCCAGTTGTCTTCATGAAATTTCGCTACTGGTTCGAGTTGTTCGAGTCCCGTACAGATCCTTTCCTGCAGTTCATAGACAAAAGCTGTGAACTTACTCCGAACCGAAATATCGGTTTCCGTCTGTTCACTCATGATTCCTGGTATTCCTTTACGGCATCAACAAAAGCCTTCGCATGATCTATCGGTATCTCCGGCAAAATACCGTGGCCCAGATTAACGATATATCGTTGACTGCCAAAACGTCCAATCATTTTCCGTACTTCATCTTTAATCTCCGCAACTGATAAAAGCAGATGACTCGGATCAAAGTTTCCCTGCAAGGTCACCTTACCATTCGTTGCTTTACGTGCAAATTCCGGGGAAACGGTCCAATCAAGACCAAGTGCAACACCCGATTTTGCCATGGACTCCAACGCGTACCAGCTTCCTTTCGCAAACACGATCACCGGAACATCATACACACGATCCAATATTTGCTGAATAAAAGGCCAGGCTATCCTGCCGAAATCTTCCGGACTCAACAATCCGGCCCACGAGTCGAACAACTGTAGAGCTTGTACTCCGGATTTAATCTGAGCATTCAGATAATCAGCCGTCGTATCGGCAATAATCGATAACAAACCTTCGGCTGCTTCCCGGTTTTGATAATAGAACTGTTTTGCTTTGCTAAAATTGCGGGAGCAATGACCTTCCACCAGGTAACAGTAGATGGTCCACGGTGCCCCGGCAAAGCCAATGAGCGGAACACGGCCCTTCAACTCATTCCGGGTTAGCGTGATTGCGTCCATCACATAATGCAACCGATCACTGACATCTGGCACAACAAGGCGATCCACATCCACTGATGATTTCACAGGATTATGAATTACAGGTCCTTCCCCTTTCTCGATCGTTACTTCAAAACCAAGCGCCTGGGCGACGACTAAAATGTCCGAAAAAAGGATTGCCGCGTCTACCCCCAGCCTGTCAATCGGCTGCAACGTGATCTCTGCAGCAAGTTCCGGGGTCTCACACCGTTCAAAAAAGGAATATTTCTCCTGGAGCTTTCGATATTCCGGGAGATAACGTCCAGCCTGGCGCATCATCCAGACCGGAGGACGTTCGACAGTCTCACCCTTCAGGGCCTTAAGCAATAAATCATTCTGTAAGGGTTGAAACGTTGATGCCATTTATTTTTAAGCCTGTTTATTAGCGATGTTGTAGTAGTCAGCGATGGATTGTAACAGCGCTTCCGTCTTCGTATCAGCAGACTCGATGACTTCCGGGAAACCAGCTTCCCTGAGCGTAGCGGCTGTAGTAGGACCGATTGCGAATGCAGGGATTCCGGGAATCATGTTTTCTTCAAGAAAAGCTTCAACCGCACTTGGACTGTAGAATGCCATCGCCTTGATCCCCTTCAAATCGATCTCTTCTGAATGAGAAAGCGTGTTGTAAACGACCAATGGCAAAACATCGAATCCCGAATTGACAAGTCTGCCCTGGAATTCCATTCGGCGCCGGTTTCCGCATAACCACGCAATCTTTCCAGACTTCATTTCATCGATGATCATATCAGCCAATACCAAGGCGTTGTGTTTTTCCGGTATATGCACATCCCACCCTTTCTTTTTTAATCGATCAGCAGTAGATGGACCAACGGCGTATATAACACCAGCGGAAGATGTGACCTGATATCCAGAAGAAAGGCGAGAGAACCCTTCGACTCCATGTTTACTTGTAAACGCGAAGGCATCAGGTTTGAACTTGGTTAATCGGGAGTTTGTGGATTCCCAATTTTCGGGATAACTAAACTCGAGCGTCGGAATACAGATTGGATTGAGGCCAAGACCACGTGCAAGAGTAATTTGTTGTGACTTCAACGGCCGCGTGATAAGAATTGAAATGGGTTCCCGATCGTTTACACCGTCACCCATCATTTTCCCCCTTTTCCTGATTGGCTTCTTCTTCGCGAATAGCCCGGATAATCTTGTCGGCTCCCTGCAAGATGATCTCTTCAGCCGTCCAAATGCCCATTTCTTTAGCATTCTCAGCTAATATGGCATCCTCGATATCAAAGCGTTCGCTGCCGTCCGGCATCAGTACTACCGCCTTAAAGTTCACCATGCCGTCTTCAATGAACGCATAAGCACCTACCGGTGCACTGCATCCGGCTTCCATCATATACAGGAAATCACGTTCAATGCTTGTGCAGAGTGCTGTTTCTTTATGATTAAGCTTTTTAAGGATATCGATTACACGCTGATCATCGCTGCGTCCCATAATTGCAAGTGCACCTTGCGCCGGAGCAGGCAACATCCAGTCCAGTTTGAGATCTGCACGATCTTCTAACCCCAGACGATTCAAGCCGGCCAATGCAAAGATGGTAGCATCCCAATCACTTTCTTTTAGCTTGCGCAAACGGGTCTGTACGTTTCCGCGAATATCAACCGTATGGTGATTAGTATATTTGTTCAACCACTGCGAGGCCCGTCGGTTGCTGCTTGTGGCAATCACAGCCTCATAGTCTTCATCATTCAGAAATTCTTGTCCTTCTCTTGTCACAAGTACATCCAGCGGATCCTCCCGCTTCATGACCGCGGCAATCATTAATCCTTCCGGAAGAGTTGTGGGGATATCCTTGTAAGAGTGAACGGCAATATCGATATCTCCATTGAAAAGTGCCTCGTCGAGGGCCTTTGTAAAAACTCCCTTGCCCCCCATAAGCGGAAGTGGTGTATCCAGCACAGCGTCGCCTTCGGTCTTAACAAACTGGATCTTGCTGTGATATCCCTGTTTCCGTAACTCCTGCTGAACGTGCTCTGCCTGCCAGGTGGCAAGTTTACTATCTCGGGTACCGATGATAAGCGTTCGCGTTTTAGCCAATATCCGACTTCCTTTCTAATTTGAACATGGACTCAACCATCTTCGTCAGTTCCTCAGGAGATTCTTTATTCGCTTTCAGATGATCTATGGAATGAGCAGCAATTCTATTGACAATACGATGGGTAACAAGCTCCAGGCGTCCAATGACCTCTTCCGGAAACTGGTGGCGATACCGTTCGAGTTCTTCATCACGGATGGCATGGAGTTTCTGAGTCAGGGCAACTATCGTAGGCACCACCTTCTGCTCGCTCAACCAATCGAGGTAGCCGTTAAATTCCTCATTAATGATTCTTTCAGCAGCAGGAATACTTTGTTCACGAATTTTAAAGGATTCGTCTGTGGCATCATTCAACTGGTCCATATTGACCAGTTCTACTTCCTCCAACTCCTCAACATCGGTGTCCACATTCCGGGGTACGGAAAGGTCGAGCAAAACCTGATGATGAGCCTGGCCGTTTGTAGGGAAGTGCGACTTATTCAGAATCGGGTGTGGGGCACCGGTAGCTACAACAATGAGATCAGCTTTGGCCACTTCATCAACAATATCTTCAAAACCCGAAACGCTAAGATTATAGCGGTCAGCCAGATCGTCGGCCCGTTCTTTGTTTCGATTCATCAGCGTAAGGCTCGAGGCACCCAGTCCGACCAGATTCTTGCACGTTACTTTACCGATTTTACCCATTCCCATCAGCAGGATACGTTTCTCCTGCCAATCATTAATATGCTTGCGGGCAAACTGAACAGCGGCATAGGCTACACTCGCTGCACCGTATCCGAGATCCGTCTCAGTACGCACACGCTTATGGGTCCGGAAAATCGACTGAAACAAGCGGTGAATCTCCCCTTCGACCAAATTATACTTGATCGACGCTTCGTATGCCTCTTTAACCTGTTTGACGATTTGAAGATCACCTAAAATCTGCGCATCCAGTCCAACCGTCACTTTGTAGAGATGCTTGACCGCTGCTTCCCCGTGCAGCACAAAACTGTGTGATTTGAAGGTGGCGGCATCACCATTCGTATGCTGGATCAGCAAAGCTTCAAAATTCTTATAGTCGGGTGTAATGCCAAACAGCTCGGTGCGGTTACACGTCGATAAAACGATCAGATTTTCAAATCCCTCGGCACGCGCAGCCTCAAGAAGGGTTTCACGTTGATTGCCGCTCAGGCTATAGCACTCCCTGATCGCCACCGGTGCATTCCAGTGGTTGATTCCAACAACGACAAAGTCTTCCAGTTTACTATTCGTTAGCGACATATTCGGTTATGATACGCTGCTGGTGTTGATCTTATTTTGTGACTCGGGAAGAAGATGTCCGATCTGATGGATAACTTCCTGCGACAGAGCCGCAATAAAATCGGGATGATCATTCAAACCCGGCATTACGGTCAGGTTTTCGATTTTATAGCCTTCACTTTCGAGATCCTCCCGTAACTCAATATTCAGCTCGCTCAAGGTCTCGATATGATCTGTCACAAAGGCGATGGGAATCATCACAAAATTCTTAATGCCGTAGTCGCAAAGGCGCTTCACCAGGTCTACAGTATTTGGCTGTGTCCATTTAGCTGGACCAACACGCGACTGGTAGCTTAACCAATACGTTTCTTTCTCCGGCCGGGTTGCCATTACGGCTTTAACAGTCTCTTCAATTTCTTTTGTATAAGGATCTCCGGACTCAACTTCTGATACGGGGGTTCCATGAGCTGAGAAAACAAGATGAATCCGTGAACGATCAACGTCATCGAGAGTTGCAAGTGCTTCATCGATACGCTGGTTAATGGCCTGCAGGTACGACTCGTTCAGGTGATAGTTGCGAATATGATATTCGCTCCACGGATGAGTTTTACCAGCTTCCTTCTGCTTATGTTTCACCTGCTCCCAATCGCGAAAACTACTGCCGCTTGTGGTCCAGGAAAAATGCGGATAAAGCGGAAGGAAGACCGTGTGGGTGATGCCATCTTCACGCATCTCATCCATGATCGTATCAGCAAAAGGGATCCAATAACGCATCGCGGTATACACCTTAAAAGGCACTTCAGGATATTCACTGCTAAGGTGTTTCTCGAGTGCTCTGCGCTGCGCTTCTGTCAGGTTATTGATAGGCGAACATGCATCCGCAATCTTTTTATCCTTGCGGTTGGGACAATACTTGCTGCCCATGCAGCCATTCGGGCATCCGTTTATTTTCTTATAATTCTCAGCTACCTTCGGGGATCGAAATTTGGAAATCGTGCGCGCCAATCCTTCCTGCACACGTCCACCACCAAGTTTAATGATATCGGTGTCGCTAAAAAGATTATATAAAAACGGCTTTACCGCCTCAGCGGAAGTGGGTCCACCAAGGTTCATCAGAACCACACCGATACGAATCTGTTCACTGCTCATTGACGATTGCGTCGTTTACCTTTGGTCAGAAGCGGTAAAATGACCGCCATATATCGTTTAAAGAAACGGATCAAATGTGAAGAGTAAATGAAGAGTCCGTTAGCTTTTTTATTTAGAATGGGTCTTAGGAAGGGAAGAAGCTTTCAGCAATCAGCTGTCGGTCATCAGCTTATAAGATTGATAATTATCGCGCAAACAGGACTTCCCAACGTGTGTTTCGAGGCGAAGCCTTGAAACGAGTTCACTGTTTACTGTTCACTGTTCACTGTTCACCGACCCTGTCCGCTGTCTCCAGTCCGCCTACAATACAATCACTTACGGAAATGCCGGAGCGGTAGTTACCGGCAAAGAACAAGCCGGGTTGACTCTTTTCAAGGTTTTCCAGGATACTCGTTACATGTCCGTATCCCACGTTGTATTGCGGAATGGCTCTCGGCTGCAGGATGTGTTTTACATAAACCGGAGATCCATGGACCCCCAGTAACCGCTGGAGGTCGAGCAACACGTTGTCTTTAAGCAACTCTAAAGGCTGGTTGGCGCTATCCGGGTTCCTTGCGCCGCCCACGTAACTGGCCAGGGTGACATATCCCTCAGGAGCACGCCCCGGGAAAAGTGTAGAGGTAAAAAGGGTCCCGAGTATCGATGATTTCTCCTTGGCAGGGATAAGCATACCGAAACCATCCAGCGGATGTTCCACTTTTGCTCTCTCAAATCCCATTGTCAGTACGCTTACCGGGGGATATGAGACATCATGTAAGCGACTCCCATCAAAGATTCCATCTTCTAATTCAATCTTAGGCAGACGGTACAATGGGATAGTGCTGACTATACCGCCATATTGTTCCCGCCCCTTTTTCCCGTTCGATTTCCATTCAAGTCTCCATTGATTGCCATCCTTTTCAATGGCTGTCACTTCGGTATTTGTTCGAATCTTTTGAGACAATTTTTCTCCAAGAGTCGCAGGCAACTCTCCCATCCCTTTAGTAAAAGAAAACATCTTCGCCCGCTGCTTGGAGGTATCGCTTCTTTTTTTTCGCTTGCGTGCTCCCAGAACGGCGCCTTTAATCAAGGAACCATATTCCTGTTCCAGTTCAAATAATTTTGGAAAAGCCGACTTAACAGAAAGTTACTCCGGATCACCGGCATAGACACCCGATACAAATGGATTGATGGCATAATCAAGAAATTCCTGTCCAAGTCTCCGTTTCACAAAGCTTGCCAATGACTCTTCATATTGGTTATCCCACCTCGAAATAAAAGGCTCGCGCAGCAATCTAAATTTTGCGGATTTACTGAATAGGGAAGTTTTCAAAAAGGAACCGGGTGATGACGGCAAACTGTATGGTTTCCCGTTTCTGACGATGAAACGATTCTTCGCTTCAGGTCCCGGTTCACACAATTCAGACTCTAGTCCAATTTCCTGTATAAGTTCGCGGATACGCGGACTGGTCTCCAGGTAGGTATGGGGCCCTGCTTCGGCAAGCCATCCGTCTTCGATGTAGCTTTCTATGACACCGCCAATCTTGTCCGACGCCTCAATAAGCTCTACATCAAACCCCAGTTTTTGCAAGCGGTAAGCAGTAACAAGCCCGGATATACCGGCTCCAACTACTGCAACCGTACCTTTAACTTCACTCATTCAATTCGTCTTTATCTTCGCTTCCGGTAGTTTCTAAAACTTTATCGACGCCGTTGTTATATCCAGGTGAGAACATGCGCATAACCTGTCCAAATATGTTTGTTGTGATGGCAACCCAGCGCTTTCTCGGGCTCATCGACAGAAAACGCAACACTTCTCGCAATTCGATTAGCAAGTACGGCGGATCCGTGATAAGCGTATCGCTGCCGACGATGAAGTCCCAATCCAAATTATGTTCAAAACGAACACCGTGTTCCTGCATATGTTCTTTAAACCAATGTGCGATTAACCCATACCCGATCGTAGTCGGATGCAGTCCATCGAGACTAAATATGCCGCCTGCTGTCAGCTTACCTGTCTGATCATCGAGACGGATATAATCAGAATTTATGGCCGATCTGTTCTTACCCAAAACAAGGTATGACGTCTTTGGGTTTCTTCTTAACGCATCGATAAATTCTACGGGATAATCAATCTGATAACTGTCTGGCTTACGCCTTTGAGCCAGTTGGTTAATATTGGCATTCAATGGAACAACGACCCATCCGTTCTTTTTGGCAACAGTTCGGATGACCTCGTTGTAGCCATCCACTACCTGGTCGAGTTCACGTGCCTGTTCCCTGGTGATATGGGGATGCAATTCCGGATCAAACGCCTGGTCCCACACCCAGAATCGCGTGTAATAATCGAAATACCCATCCTTATGAGGTTCACCTATATTTATGCCACGTGATGCCGGTGGAATCGTAACGTATGGAATCGTGGCTGTAAAAACCCGCCTGGCTTTCAATTTTTTTACACGCTCAGCCAACTTTCGGTAGAGGATTTCGAAATGTTCGGGCCGGGTTATCGAGTATTTCCTGTTGAATGGCAAATTACCGAGCGTGTTCTTTTCCGAATATTTCAGCTCCATCCTCGTGATGGCTCCGATCACGTTGTTGCCCCCCAGATAAACAATTAGGTTTTCGATGCCTCCATTATCTGAAAGATACTGTGCGTTGTCGAGCATCGAGAAATCATCAAACTTCCTTCCGAACGTAGGATTCAGTACACAACGTGCAGTTGTATACATGGCATTTCCATGCAGCAGATCTGAGAAGTCAAATTCTGGCGGATGGGTTTCGATGTAATCATTGGCGATTTCTTCGGTCATCTTCCAGCTGTCACTCACGGTAAACCCCCAGACCGACTGATTATGATAGGGCAGTCCGTGATCTTTATGCAGAGGGACATACCCGCCATCCCAGTATCGCTTTATACGCCGTGTGGTGCTGTAGAGATACCGTAAAGCCGACAGATAATTGCGCCAACCAACCTGGTTACCATAGATATCACTTAATCCACGGATCAGTATTTCAAGGTTGAGCGGAATCCCACCCTGAGCGGTGAAAGAAGGCTGACTGAATTTAATATCATCCCCCATCGCTCTTACCAGCATCGATGGGTAATTCAGATCGGTTCGGTAGATGCAACCATTGTTAAATCCAAGAGTAAGGCTATCACCAACCGTAACTAAACGATGCTCGCGGCGCCTCCAATAATCGAAGAATGATTTCATATCCAGATGTTCGACCGATTTTTAAAAGTATCGGAAACCGTCAAGAAAAAAGAAAGATGATATTACCAAACCGTGCCAAGAATTATTTTGCATTAACACGCACTTCCCTATTTTATCGTGCATATTCCAAAGCTCTTTTAATTGCTCCAACTCTCATATGACCAAAAATACCCCTCCTGACACTACAGGATCAGACAATCCGCTTGACGAATTCAGACAGAACCGCGCCCGGATGAATGAGAAGATTATGGATCTTGATCATCTTGGCATCAAACGTTTTTTTAATCTTGATAGCAATACCTATCGGGATGGAGCTCTTCCTGCATCTACAAAAGAGTTGCTTGGTTTAGTGGCATCAGCAGTACTGCGTTGCAATGATTGCATTGATTATCATCTCGAACAGTGTGCGAATTCAGGATTTTCAAAAGATGAGATTGTGGATGCTTTAAATGTGGCACTTGTTGTTGGCGGCAGCATCGTCATTCCTCACCTTCGGCATGCAGTCGCTACTCTTGAAATTCTTGAAAAAGAAGGAACCCTGCATAACGGTAACAATAACTCCGACAAATAATGAACTGTAACTCTGTATTCGGTCGTTTATTCATCAACCGAAGATACATTCCACTTCTTTGCGTGTGCTTTCTGTTGATGGGGAAAGGCAACGTTCTCTTTGCTCAGGGTTTACCCCAGACATCCATTCAGGACTCCGTACAGACTCATTTTTTCCCTGTTGCCGCTTATACCTCCGATGAGGGAATCATTGTTGGCGGGGCCTTTTCAAGGGTCGATTACAGGGGGGGCGTCAAACCCTTTCACAGCCAGTTTACGACGATGCCCCTGTTTAGTACCAAAGGCTACATCTCTCTAAATATTAAATATCAACAGACACGCCTTTTTAACTCGCCGTGGCGGCTTCTGGTCAATCCATATCTCTATCGAATCGTAAATGACAACTATTTTGGGATAGGCAACGAGACGTCTTTTTCTACCCATCTTTGGAATAATGGCTTTTACTACATCGAAACATTAAATCTCGGTATTGATGTCAAAACAACCTATCCGTTATTCCACAGCACTCCCAACAACAATCTAAACTTGCAGCTTCAGGGTGGATTCGGATACCTCGAACCACGGTCTAAAGGCGACAGCACAAAGTTTAGCCTTGATAATCCAGACGGACTTAAAGGAAAATGGCACAATTATGTCGGGGTGGGACTTGTTTGGGATAATCGTGATGATGAAGACCTGCCAACCAGGGGGAACCGGGCTTTAATAGATGTGAATTTCAGTCCGAAACTTATACTCAACGATTACAACAATCTCGACTATAAGATTCAGTACGTTCATTACTTCTCTTTTCACCTGATCCGTGATGTAGTCGTTGCACAGCGATTATCATGGCATCAACTCTTTGGCCACGCTCCCTTCTGGTATCAGCCTTACCTGGGGGATGATCACACCTTACGTGGTTTTCCTGAGCGCCGGTTTACCGGGAAAGCCACGATGATTTACAACCTGGAACTGCGTACCTGGCTCTTTGCCATCCCGGAGTGGCATATTCGTGTGGGCGGGCAATTATTTATGGATGCCGGGAAGATTTATGAAACAAAGGATAACTACCGTCATTTCATCCAGCATTACAAACATACCCTGGGCCTTGGTGGATCACTCTCGCTCTTCGATCCTCATTTCTTTATTCGGGGTGATATCGGATTCTCGAAAGATCTGTGGCGCATTTACGCAGGGTTTGGTTACATGTTTTAAATACGTTCAAGGAATCTTTTTTGTGTACTTCCCGTTCTCTCAACGCACATGTAACCTTAAATGGGAGAATTGATTATGAACGATTTTAAAATCAAAGGTAACTGGAACGAGATAAAAGGGAAGCTGAAACAACGTTATGGTGAGCTGACCGACGACGACCTCAGTGTTGGCGAAGGTAAGCAAGACGAGCTTATCGGAAGACTTCAGCAAAAGCTAGGCAAAACAAAAGATGAAGTTCTAAAGATTTTAGCTGACCTGTAATTTTTAATCCTTTCGTTCTTTTACAGTCTTAATTTGTACCTTTCGCCCTCATTATTAAAAAGACTGTATTACAATTATGAATACCGGGAGGGTATTAATCACTGCTGATCCACTTGAAGCGCAGCTAACTATTGAAGCTTTAAAGAATGAGGGAAAAGAGACACTTCACTTGCCCCTCGAGTGGATTAAGACAAACGCGGGGATCACCCGTGACGATTTGATTCAGGAAATTGAAAGCAATGACATCATTGTGTTCGGTTCATACCGGAATGCACATCATTTCCTGGATCTTATCAAAGAATACAACATACTCGAAATGATCAGGCAGAAGCTCAGTTTCACTACAAACAGGGCTTCTGCCGATCTTCTTGAGTCAAATGGTGTGGCGGGCATTACCTCTCATCCTTATAATAGAGCGATCCATCTGCTTGAGCTTATACTTCGCTTAGGACAGTTACGTCCCGCCCTGTACCCGCAAGCCAAAAATGCACAAGAAGAAATGCCAGCGCTGTTTGAGGAACTTGACGTGCCGTGTCAAACCCTGCCGGTCTGTGAACGGGTACATCCTGACAGCGGCCATCTTGATTCCTATCGAAAAAAACTCGATTCGTTTGATCCTGACACGGTTTTTATCCACGATAAAGATATGATTCGCTATCTAAAGATCGCATTCCCGGAGCTCGACCTGCAAAGCCTGAATATCATTGCTGCCAACAAGGCTACTGAGGCAGAATTGCAAGGGCAATCGATCCCTTTTGATACACTCGAAAGTGCCGGATTACCTGTCGAAAATTTTTGGGTTAGTTAATTATTTTAGTGTGACGAGCGTACACCCCGGTCCCCCCTGTTCCCAAGGAGCAAGCTCAAAATGCCTGACCTCGGGACGGTTCTGCAAATATTCGTGGATGAGTTTCCGAAGGATGCCTTCCCCTTTTCCATGAATAATTTCAAGCTCATTGAGTCCGGATACCAAGGCTTCGTCAATGAAATGCGCAACCTCATTCACCGCTTCCTCACCACGGAAACCGCGCAGATCAAGACGTGACGATGTCGGCCGAAACCCGGTTCCGCCGCTGTCATCCATAATCACTCTGACCGACTCTTTTTTCTTTTTGGCCGGTTTCTCAACTTTTATGAGATTTTTGAATTTGGTACGCAGCCTCATCCCGTTAACCAGAACGACGGCATTCTTACCATCGGTCTCGACAAGCTCACCCGTCGACTTTGAATCCTTCAGTCGAATCCAATCCCCTTTAACCGGTGCTTCACCGACGTCCCTGGGTTGCTCTTCCTCTTCTATCTGCTCGAGCTGAGTTTCGATGTTTTTTTTCTCTTCTTCAACCTCCGATCGCGCCGCTTTGATACTCTTTTTCGTGGCTTTTTCAGTACGAATTCGTTCGACAGCATCTTCAATCCGCTTGTTTGCCCCTACGATCACATCACGTGCTTCATTCAGGGCTTTTGTTCTGATACGGTCCTGTTCTCTCTTCAGGGCTTCATACTTATCCTGGTAGAACCTGCGCTGTTTCTGAAACTCCTGTCGCTCTTTTTCTATCTGTCGCAATTTATCTTCAGATTCCTGGATGGTATGCTCCATACTCAAAATCAGTGATTCCAGCTCGGTTCGCTGCTGTCCGAGGTAACCGCGTGCTGTTTGCGTCAGATCGTGCGGAAGCCCCATGCGCTCGGCGATTTCAAACGCGTAGCTGCTTCCGGGTATGCCCTTCCGAAACCGATACGTAGGCGATAAATGCTCCTGGTCGAACTCCATCGAACCATTAACAACATTCGGATGATTGTGCGCAAAAGCCTTGAGACTGCCATGGTGCGTTGTAACTACGATTCTGGCCTTTCTCTCGATAATCTCTTCGATGAAAGCCCGGTACAACGCCCCTCCTTCCTTGGGATCGGTACTGCTTCCGGCTTCATCTATCAGCACAAGACTGTGATCTGTGACCTTCTTCAGCACTTGCTCCATCCAGGTTACGTGTGAGGTAAACGTACTCAAGTCATTTTCGATGGATTGATCATCGCCGACATCAAAAAAGAGTCCGTCGATGACCGGGAGTTCGCAATCGGCAGATGCCGGGATAGCCATTCCAAACTGCGCCATCAGGACGCATAGCCCAATCGTTTTCAGGGCAACCGACTTACCTCCTGCATTTGGACCGGTAATAATTAGTCCCTGTTCTTTTTGATCGAGTTCCAGCGAAAGGGGAATAACATCCTCTTTTTTGAGCCCGCTTCCTTTCCTTGCTTTGAGGATCAGAAGAGGATTACGGGCATTCAGCAACCTAATTTTTTTGCTTTTCGTGATCTGGGGAATCTGCCCATCATAATTCATCGAAAAAGCAGCCATCGCATTGATGACATCCAGTTCACCAATCAGTGAGAGGTTATTTTCCAGTTCTTTCGAAACTTTTCCTATTGCCGATGTGAGCGTTCGCAGGATGCGTGCGATCTCTTTTTGTTCGGCTATCTCAAGCTGACGGATATCGTTATTGATCTCGACCGCTTCGGAAGGCTCCAGGTAAACCGTCTGACCGGTTGCTGAAACATCATGGATTAACCCCGGCACCTTCCGTTTCAGCTCGGCTTTCACTGGAAGTACGAGTCGGCCGCCTCTCAGTGTCAATCCTTCTTCCGCTGTGCCCCCATCACCGGCCAGCTTCCGCAGCATCCGGTTCAGAACATTTCGCACATCATTCTTTTTTCTATTCAGGGAATACCGGATATCCCGAAGCGCTGAACTGGCCGAGTCTTTAACCTCGCCCTCATCCGACAGCACGCGACCGATTTGTTTTTCAAGATCCGGATGTAATGAAAGATGCCGAACGATATCATACGAGAGGGGGTACTCTTCCATTCGCTGCTGGAAAAATTTCTGAACCCTGCGGCTCATCAGGCATAGGTTCCTGACCGATAAAATAACTTCGGTATCCAGAATCTTGCCTTCTATCCGTGATGCCTGCAAATCGGGACGCAAATCCGGTATCGTGTGCAGCGGAACGGCTTCACCGGCAATATTTATATCGATAAACTCCTGCGTCCGGTTGAGGCGAAGCTGCGCCGTTTCAATGTCTGTAGACGGCAGCCAATCACTGAGAACATTTTGTCCCTCTTCGGTGTGGATTTTTTGCATGAGTGCTTCACGCAAGGATTCCAGGCCGATCTTTAAAAAGGTATTTTGGGGAATTATGTGCATAAATAAGACTCAAATATTTCTTTCATCTGAAGATACAAACTTTATGAAGCGATTCGTTGGGGTATTCGGCAGCAAATGATATAGTATGATCTACTTTGTTCAAAGATCAATGTATCCGTTGGCTAAGACCAGTCCAGTCTAATACATAATCATTAATTGTCATTGCGAGACACGAAGTGGAGCGAGAGACGTGGCAATCTCGTGTGCCACCGGAAACGATCGTAATATGATGAATGGACAGTCCTTTTCTCATTCCGTCTGAATGGTTAAAGGAGCGCAGTCTTCAGTCATGCACCCAACCAATCTTCCAATGACCTTGTTTACAGTTTTACTTAATTTGGGTTTATCATTCAGAACGTATGTTTTTCTAATTAACGCAGGATTTCTGTCGCCTTGGAAACCTTAAAACAAATTGACCGGGACACCATTCGCAAACACGAACAATGGAACGACTGGAAGTGGCAGCTTCGCAACCAGATCCGGTCGCTCGGGGAGCTCGAGCAATGGATTAATGTCACGGACGATGAACGTAAGGCCATCGAAGCCACAAAGGGATTCTTTCGCTGGAGGATAACACCCTATTATGCATCACTGATGGATCCCGATGATCCAGACTGTCCGATCAGGAAGCAAGTGGTACCGTCAATGAATGAGATGGAAGACGATATCGATATCCTCGCCCTCGACCCACTCGAAGAGTTGGCTCACAGCCCGGTCAAAAATGTGATTCATAATTATCACGACCGTATTGCGTTCTGTGTATCCTCGATCTGTGCGGTCTATTGCCGTTACTGTCTCCGCAAGCGCATGGTCGGCGAGGGTGAAAACATGATGAACAAACAGGAGCTTCAGGAGGGCATCGATTACATCGCCAGCCATCCTGAAATTCGCGATGTGCTTCTTACCGGCGGTGATCCGCTCACACTCAGCGACGCCAATCTCGAATGGATCATCAGTCGTTTGCGGGATATTCCCCACGT
>Ga0114931_10002380_pt1 | contig 23952 bp, 18 predicted proteins | sample 2SBtaG_FD_89579 | JGI IMG/M metagenome (GOLD analysis project Ga0114931, IMG submission 89579) | Deep subsurface microbial communities from Kolumbo volcano to uncover new lineages of life (NeLLi) - 2SBTROV14_V59a metaG | ecosystem: Environmental > Aquatic > Marine > Volcanic | place: Kolumbo... | reverse complement strand
TTGATTCTTCGTTTCAGGCTGGGGTAAAGAAGTTTTCTTGCCTCAGTTTTCCTTCCTGGGTTCAAGTGGTTAGCGACAGCGTAAATGTCTCTTCGGTGGTGATCGACCCGATAACCCAATATGTCGTACCCGGCCACCATGCACAGGGCGGGTTCAAACGAATCTCACGACTTTCGCCGGCTTGCAAAGCTGCGGGTCAGCCTGGCCTGCCAAGGTGATCCGCGGATGGGTCTACGCTAATCCAGGGATCAGGCAGGATGCTCGGCGCCATCCAGACTGGCCCAGTCGTGCTGGGCGATCATCCGCTGGATCAGGGTGATATAGCGTTCGCCCCGGGCAGAGTACTTCTCCAGACCCCGGGCCAGCTGCTGGCCGTCCAGGGGTCGCTTCTGCCGGCGCAGGCGGGCGCGAATGGCCCGCAACTCGGCATAGGCCGGATGGCTGTTGAGCAGGTGCATATAGTAGCGGATCGACTCACCGACATCGCTGAAAACCCGCACCAGGTGTTTCTTGCCTTCCTCCCGCCGCCTGGGTTTGAGCCCCTTTTTCGGATCGTAGGTCCAGATGCCGAACAGGTTGTTGGCCTCCCTGGCGAAGCGGGACTGGCCCCAGGCACTCTCGTGAGCGGCCTGGGCAAGGGCCAGGGAGCTGGGGATGATGTCGACCTTGCGCAACAGCTCCCGGCGGGCGTCCGGTTCCCTGAGGGGTTCACCGGCGACTCGGTAGCGCCGCGCCAGTGCCTGCAGCCGGTCCTGCTCCCCCTGGGCGAGGTCCCGCCCGGCATCGAGTTTCCGGATGACCCCTTGCAGCCACTCGCGGGATTGGGCGATGGCCGCGTTCTCCGCCTCGATATAGGGTAATATTTCGTCTATAAATTTCTGTTTATTATTGTCTTTATCTATTTTTTTCAGTTCTGGCTTTAAGTGTTTCACCAGCCCCTTCGAGCCCTTCATGGGGGTTGACGACCGCAGCCTCGCCCGCTTCCGGCCTGGGGCCATGTCATTCTTTGGCGCAACCAGGGGCTGGGGTGATGCCACTGCGGGTCGGGCCTGCCGGTAGCGCCCTGGCGACCGGTAGGCATAGGGATAAGGGGCATAACCCGGGGCGAAGCCCGGATAGCGTCCATAGGCGGGATAGGCCCTGCGGGGCTGCACCGGGGCGGCATGGGGTCTGCTTGGGGGATAGACCCAGCCCCCATAGTAGGCCCGGGCCGGCGTGACTGGCAGGAGCAGGAGCAACAGCGGGAGCAGCAGGGATCGAGGCATGACAGGAGACCGGTTTACGAGATCGACCTCTATAGTATATTAATATATTCTTATATTCAATCCTCCCGATACCAGCCGCCATCAGCCCGACGCCTGATCCAGCCATGGCTGTACCAGCGGAAACGCCCCTCCTGTCCCGAGGGCATGGTGCAGTTGGTACGGCTGCGTCCCACCGGCAGATCGAACCTGGGGGTGACCAACAGTTCATCCCGCTCGCCCTCCGGCCAGACCAGGTCCACTTGGCGGCTGCCGTTGACGAAACAGTGGATGGCCCCCCGGCGGTAGCTCCCGGGCAGCAGCCGCAGGCGCAGGGTCGGACGCCACTCGTCCAGGGCCAGCAGGGGATCCCGCGGCGAGACGGCGGCCAGCGGCATGGGCAGGCTGTTGACCTTGACCCGGAAGCCGTCGAGCCGGGCATAGCGGGTGTTCATCGGGTACCTGGGGAGGGCCTGGAGATCGGCATCCGGCCAGACCGGCCCCGACTGCTGGCCGAACCCGCTCAGCCCCAGGGAACCGACGATCGCCTCCAGGGCCGGGGTGAACTCCCCGTAGGGGTAGGCGAACAGCTGTGGGGCGTTGCCGATCTCCTGGGTGATGCGCCGTTGCGCCCGCTCGATGTCCCCCCGCACCCGCTGCTCCCATTGGGTCTGGGACTCCCCCTTGCGCCGGCGGATCAGGTGGGCGTGGCTGTGGCTGTGATTCTCGAAGCTGACGCCGTTGCGGGCCATCTCGCGCATCTGCGTCCAGCTCATGAAGCCCCGCCCCTGGTGATCCACCGCCGCGCTGCTGACGAACACCGTGAACGGCCAGCCGAGGGCCTTGAGCCTGGGGTAGGCCTGCTCGTAGACCGAGCGATAGGCGTCGTCCACGCTCAGGCTGACACAGCGCTCGGGCAGCGCCTGGCGCGCCTTCAGCCGCTGCACCAGTTCCCGCAGCGGCAGCACATGAAACCGCTGCTGCTCGAGATACTTGAGATGGGCGTCGAACTGGGCCGGGGTTACGCTGGTCACCGCCGGGGTGGTGGTGCTGAAGTGGTGATACTGCAGCACCACACAGGAGTCACCGGCCCGGGCCGCGATGGCAAACAGGCCCAGGCAGAGGGCACACAACCAGGCCCAGCCCCTCTTGTGGCAGCGGGCTTGCCCGGGATCGGCGTTGTTGCATACCGGCACTGTCAACCCCCAGGGGATCTGGCTTGAGTAATGACCTCGGGTCCTGTCACCTTACTCCAAATAATTGTCGACAATCTATCTTGACAAATCAGATAATTTGGCAATAATTCGCCATTCTCCGTGATTTTGTCGACAATCTCTATTGAAATCCATCTCCGCCCTACCCCAGGATAGCACCCGGCTCACCGATCGTGTGTTCGATACCCTGTGCGCCGCCATCATCGACGGTGAGATCCCAGCGGGCAGCAAGATCAGCGAGCCCGACCTGGCCAAGCGACTGCGGGTCAGCCGCGCCTCCCTGCGCGAGGCCATCGGCCGCCTCGAGGCCTGCAACCTGGTCACCCGCAAGCCCAACGTGGGGGCCCGGGTGGTGGAATTGAACGGCGACCAGTTACTGGAGATCTACCACCTGCGCGAGGCCCTGGAGGGTATGGCCGCCCGCCTCGCCGCCCACCACATCGACGAACCTGAGATCGCGGGGCTGAGGGCCCTGGTCGACCGGCACCGCCGACAGATCGAGGCCGGCGGCGATGAGCACCACTTCCAGCGGGTGGGTGACCTGGAGTTCCACTTCCTGATCGTTCAGGGCAGCCACAACGGCCGCCTGATCAAGCTGCTACACAACGACCTCTATCCCCTGGTGCGCATGTACCGCCAGCAGTTCGGCATGACCAGCCGGCGCACCAATCTGGCCCTGAGGGAGCACCACGCCATCGTCGAGACCATCGCCGCCCGGGATGGCGAGATGGCGGAACTGATGATGCGCCGCCATGTACGTGCCTCCCGGGAGAACCTGGAGTGCCTGTTGGCACAGACCCCACTTGAACCCATTGACGAGAGAACCGAAAAATGATCTTTGACCTCGACCTGATAAAAGCCGTCTACGCCCGCTATGACGACCGTATCGCCGCGGCCAGGGAGGTCCTTGAGCACCCCCTGACCCTGGCGGAGAAGATCCTCTACACCCACCTCTCGGAGCAGGGGGCCATCGCCCCCTACCGGCGCGGCGAGGACTATGTGAACTTCGCCCCGGACCGGGTGGCGATGCAGGACGCCACCGCCCAGATGGCCCTGCTGCAGCTGATCAACTCCGGACGCAAGCAGGTGGCGGTCCCCTCCACCGTGCACTGCGACCATCTGATCCAGTCCGACCGGGGCGCCAGTTCCGACCTGCCGGTGGCCATCCAGCAGAACCAGGAGGTCTACGACTTCCTGCAGTCGGTCTCCGACAAGTTTGGCATCGGCTTCTGGAAGCCAGGCGCCGGCATCATCCACCAGGTGGTGCTGGAGAACTACGCCTTTCCAGGTGGCATGATCATCGGCACCGACTCTCACACCGTCAACGCCGGCGGCCTGGGCATGGTCGCCATCGGGGTGGGCGGCGCCGACGCAGTGGACGTGATGGCCGGCATGCCCTGGGAACTGAAGATGCCCAGGTTGATCGGGGTCCGCCTGACCGGCAGACTCAGTGGCTGGACCTCGGCCAAGGACGTGATCCTCAAGCTGGCCGGCATCCTCACCACCAAAGGCGGCACCAACGCCATCGTCGAGTATTTCGGCGAGGGGGCCGAGGGACTCTCCTGCACCGGCAAGGGGACCATCTGCAACATGGGAGCGGAGATCGGCGCCACCACCTCCCTGTTCCCCTACGACCGCAAGATGGCGGCCTATCTGGAGGAGACCGGGCGCGCCGAGGTGGCCCGCGCCGCCGATGAGATTCAGGCCCATCTGCGGGCCGACCCGGAGGTCTACGCCGACCCGGCGAACCACTACGACCAGTTGATCGAGATCGACCTGAGCCGCCTGGAACCCTATGTCAACGGCCCCTTCACCCCGGATGCGGCCCACCCCATCTCCGAGTTCGCCCAGGCGGTGCGGGACAACGGCTATCCCGAGAAACTGGAGGTGGGTCTGATCGGCTCCTGCACCAACTCCTCCTACGAGGACATCACCCGCGCCGCCTCCATCGCCCAGCAGGCCATCGACAAGGGGTTGGAGGTGAAGGCCGAATACATCGTCACCCCCGGCTCGGAGATGATCCGCTACACCACCGAGCGCGACGGGGTGCTGGAGAAGTTCAGCGCCATCGGCGGGGTGGTCATGGCCAACGCCTGCGGCGCCTGCATCGGACAATGGAAGCGCCACACCGACGACCCCCAGCGCAGGAACTCCATCATCACCTCCTTCAACCGCAACTTTGCCAAGCGCAACGACGGCAATCCCAATACCCACGGCTTCGTCGCCTCCCCAGAGATCGTCACCGCCCTGGCGATCGCCGGCGACCTCACCTTCAACCCCCTCACCGACAGCCTGACCAACCAGCGGGGGGAACAGGTCAGGCTGGAGGAGCCACGCGGCGAAGAACTTCCGGCCAAGGGCTTCGCGGTGGACGACGTGGGCTATCTGGCCCCCTCCGAGAACGGCGAGGCGATCGAGATCCGGGTCACACCCGACTCCGAGCGACTGCAGCTGCTCACCCCCTTCGCCCCCTGGGACGGCCAGGACTATCTGAATATGCCCCTGCTGATCAAGGCCCAGGGCAAGTGCACCACCGACCACATCTCCATGGCCGGCCCCTGGCTGAGGTACCGCGGCCACCTGGACAACATCTCCAACAACCTGCTGATGGGGGCGGTCAACGCCTTCAACGGCGAGACCAACCAGGTGAAGAACCAGCTCAGCGGGGAGTACGACCAGGTCTCCAAGGTGGCGCGCGCCTATAAGTCCGCCGGCCTGCGATCGGTGGTGGTGGCCGAGGAGAACTATGGGGAGGGCTCTTCCCGGGAGCACGCCGCCATGGAGCCGCGCCACCTCAACGTGGGGGCGGTGATCGTCAAGTCCTTCGCCCGCATCCATGAGACCAACCTGAAGAAACAGGGCATGCTGGCGCTCACCTTCAGCGACCCGGCAGACTACGACCGGGTCAGGGAGGACGACCGCATCGACATCACCGGTCTGGGCGGGTTCGCCCCAGGCCGGCCGCTGCAGGTCACCCTCCACCACGCCGACGGCAGCAGTGACCGATTCCCGGTCAACCACAGCTACAACGCGCTGCAGATCGACTGGTTCAGAGCCGGCGGGGCGCTCAACCTGCTCGCCCGGAAACTCGACGCCTGAGACGCCCGGCCACGACAACTTCAGAGGTAACCATGAACCTTTCCAAAAACAAGATCATCTATACCGAGACCGACGAGGGCCCGATGCTGGCCACCCACTCGCTGCTGCCGATCATCCAGGCCTTCACGGCCGCCGCAGGGATCGAGGTGGAGACCCGGGACATCTCCCTGGCCGGACGGATCCTCGCCCAGTTCCCCGAGCGGCTCGAGCCCGAACAGCAACAGGCCGACGCCCTGGCGGAACTGGGGGAGATGACCCAGGACCCCCATGCCAACATCATCAAGCTGCCCAACATCAGCGCCTCTATTCCCCAGTTGCAGGCCGCCATCGCCGAACTGCAGGGCCAGGGTTTTGCACTCCCCGACTACCCGGAGGAGCCCAGGGACCCAGCCGAACAGACGCTCAAGGCACGCTACGCCAAGGTCCTGGGGAGTGCGGTCAACCCGGTGCTGCGCCAGGGCAACTCGGATCGCCGGGTGGCCCCGGCGGTGAAGGCGTACGCCCGCAAACACCCCCACTCCATGGGGGCCTAGAGCAGCGACTCCAAGAGCCACGTGGCGAGCATGCCGGACGGGGACTTCTACGCCAGTGAGCAGTCCACGGTGATCGAGGAAGACGGGAATCTGCGCATCGAGCTGAGCGAGGAGAGCGGCCAGACCCGGGTGCTCAAGCAACGCCTGCCGGTACTGGCGGGCGAGCTGGTGGACGCGGCGGTGATGAGCCGCAGCGCCCTGCGCGCCTTCTACGAGCGGGAGATCGAGGACGCCAAGGCCCAGGGGGTGCTGCTGTCGCTGCACCTCAAGGCGACCATGATGAAGGTCTCCGATCCGATCATGTTCGGCCACGCCGTGAGCGTCTACTACCGGGACGTCTTCGAGCAATACGGCGATCTGTTCAGCGAGCTGGGGGTAGACCCCAACAACGGCCTGGGCGATGTCTACGCCAAGATCGCCGACCTGCCCGAGGCCCGGCGGGCGGAGATCGAGGCGGCAATCCAGGCGGTTTACGCCAAGCGCCCGGCCCAGGCCATGGTGGACTCCGACAAGGGCATCACCAACCTGCACGTCCCGAGCAACGTCATCGTCGACGCCTCCATGCCCGCCGCCCTGCGCAACTCGGGAAAGATGTGGGGCCCGGACGGCCGGCTGCACGACATCAAGGCGATGATCCCCGACCGCTGCTATGCCGGCATCTACCAGGAGGTGATCGACTTCTGCAAGCGCCACGGGGCCTTCGACCCCACCACCATGGGCAGTGTCAGCAATGTCGGCCTGATGGCCCAGAAGGCCGAGGAGTACGGCTCCCATGACAAGACCTTCGAGATCCCGGCGGCCGGGTGGGTGCGGGTGGTGGATGGCGCCGGCCGGGTGCTGCTGGAACACCGGGTGGAGAAGGGCGATATCTGGCGCGCCTGCCAGGCCAAGGACCTGCCGATCCGCGACTGGGTCAGGCTGGCGGTGCAGCGGGCCCGTCTCACCGGTCAGCCGGCGATCTTCTGGCTGGACGAGCAGCGCGCCCACGACCGCCAGCTGATCGCGAAGGTCGAACGCTACCTGCGGGAGCAGGACACCAGCGGCCTGGAGATCCGGATCCTCTCGCCGGTGGAGGCGATCCGCCTGACCCTGGAGAGGGTGCGGGCGGGCCAGGATACCATCTCGGTCACCGGCAACGTGCTGCGTGACTATCTCACCGACCTGTTCCCGATCCTCGAGCTGGGGACCAGCGCCAAGATGCTCTCGATCGTGCCGTTGCTGGCCGGCGGCGGGCTGTTCGAGACCGGCGCCGGCGGCTCGGCCCCCAAGCATATCCAGCAGTTCCTCAGCGAAGGCCACCTGCGCTGGGACTCCCTGGGGGAGTTCCTGGCCCTGGCGGTCTCCCTGGAGGAGCTGGCGCGCAAGGATCAAAATCCTCGCGCCCGGGTCCTTGCCGATACCCTCGACCGGGCCAACGGCGCGTTCCTCGACAACAATCGCTCCCCCTCGCGCAAGGTGGGGGAGCTGGACACCCGCGGCAGCCACTTCTACCTGGCCCTCTACTGGGCCCAGGCCCTGGCCGCCCAGGATGAGGAACCGGAGTTAAAGGCGCGTTTCACCCCCCTGGCCCGGCGCCTCGCCGAGGCCGAGAACGCGATCACCGCCGAGCTGCTGGCGGCCCAGGGGCGGCCGGTGGATATCGGCGGCTACTACCACCCCGACCGGGTCCGAACCGCCCAGGCCATGCGCCCGAGCGCGGCCTTCAACGCGGCCCTGGAGGGCTTGTAGCGGAGATCGCGGGCGGGCAGCTGCCAAGGCCATCGCGAACAAGTCCGCGAATCCCTCGGCAGGCAGAGGTGCCCCCAGGCCTAGGCCCCATCTGGGGCCGACTCGGCACGCAGCCTGATGTCCCGACTCAACCGGAGAACGCCGTCTCTGCCGAGGATGCCCACGGCCCGGTCGATGCGGTTTCTGATCAGTGTCTGAACCGAATCGTCCGCAGGCCGCCGAATGCAGACCAGCTTCCAGCCGAACTTCTGCAGGATGATCAATCCGTTGACCTGTATTTCATTGAGATAGTCCTGGGGCGAGGCGGGTACCGGCCCCATGCCGATGCGTTTTTCTCTATTCGCCCTGTTTTCACGATCCTCCATCCTTGTCTCCCCCTCCAAAACCTAGTATGGAGGTCAGGATAGACCAAGGAGGTGGACCCCGGTAGGTAGTAATTTCCTAATTCGATGTAGGACTCGGCTTACACCAACGGGTCGGACTCTTCGCTGAGTCGAAGATAGGCGAGAAAATCCTCCACCGGCATGGGCCGGGCGAACAGAAAACCCTGCCCCCGGGTGCAGCCCTGGACGGCCAGAAACTCCCGCTGTTGGGCGCTCTCTATGCCTTCGGCGATCACCTTCAGGCCCAGGCTGCGTCCGCGGGCGATAACCGCCTGGACGATGGCCATGTCGTCCGGGTCCTCGGGGATGTCGCGCACCAAGGACTGGTCGATCTTGAGCTGGTCGATGGGCAGGCGCTTGAGATAGGCAGGGACGAGTAACCGGTGCCGAAATCGTCCACCGATAGGCTGATCCCCATCGGGCGCAGGCCCAGCAACAGCTCCAGGCTCAGCTCCGCGTCGTCCATGATGAACCCCTCGGTCACCTCCAGCTCCAGGCGGTCCGCCGGCAGGGCCCATCACGGCACATCCATAATCCTAACTTTGCCAGATTATCCAAGACAGGGGGCGGTGAGGAACGAACCCTCCGGTGGAGGATTTGTGCAGGATCTCCGGCCAGCGTGACAAGGCAGGACTGAGTAGCATCAATTGTGTTCCAGGGTGTAGTAGAGGTCCACCGATTGCTTGCTGCCGCTGAGGGTCTCCAGCTCGAGCCGCCGGCTCAACTTCAGGCGCAGCTGGGCGAAACCGGTCTCGTCGAACAGCCCCAGAGTGTAGCCCACGTAGAGCCGGGGATTGATCTGCTTGCCCAGCAGCAGGGAGATCTCCTGCAGGTTCTCACCGGTCTTGAGTTCCAGCTTGTCCAGGGGGGACTCCTCGCGGATGCGCTTGAGCAGGGCCCCGCCACCGGCCAGGCCGAGACGGCTGGTGAGCAGTTTGGCGGTCAGGGCCTCGCTGCCGCCGGCCGCATCCAGCCCCTTGCCCGTGAGTAGGTAGGACATGGCCTCGTCATCCGGCATGGCCGGTTCGCTGCTGACCTTCAAATTTGGCTGGCGCAGGTCGCCACCGACCTTGAGCCAGGCCTTGACCTCGCCATCCTCGGAGAGGCGATAGGCGGCCAGATCCAGGGCCGGGTTGTCCAGTGGACCGGAGAAGAGAAAGCGCCCCTTGTCGATGGTGAGATCCTGGCCATAGGCCCGGTAGCTGCCGTCGCGCAGCTCCAGGGCGCCAAACCCCAGGGGGCGGTCGTCGGCATAGCGCAGATCCAGAGCGCCCTGCATGCGCGCCTTCAGTCCGTAGCCCTGAAAACTCACCGCCTCCCCCAGCTGCAGCGCGATGCGGGCAGAGTGCAGCAGGTCGGCCTTGGGCGCCTCCGCTGCGTTGGCCTGACCCGGGGCGACGATCACCTCGTCGCTCGAAGGGGTAACACCACTGCTGTGTATCTCGCCCAGGGAGACGATGGCCCGAGGCAACAGCAGGCTGCCGTCGACGATCAGGCCGTCCCCCCGATCATGCAGGCGCAGATCGGGCGAGGCCCAGACATCCGCCTCGGGCAGTCGCGCCACTTGAAACCCCTTGCCCTGGAGGCGCAGCCGCCAGTGGGGCCTGCTAGCGCCCTGCAGGGCCACCCGGCCGCTGAGGCGCAGCCGTCCCCCACCCGACTCGACCTGGCCGGTAAGTTCGATGTTGCGTTCATCCTGGCTGCTGGCCTGCAGTTGCAGGTCATGCAGCTTCAGCCCCAGGTCCGGCAGGCGGGCGCTGACATCCTTCACCGCCGCCTGCAGCTCCAGCCCCGGCTGGCGCTGGCTGCCGGTCAGCCGGGCCTGCATATCGAGTGAGCCACGCAGGTCGTAGAGCTGGGGAAAGAAGCCCTCCAGCAGTTTGAGGTCGGCGAAGTGCAGCCTGGCCTGGCCGCTCAGGGCGCGCACGCCCTTGGCATCGGCGGCCCCCAGACCCAGCTCGGCACGCACCTGGCCGGTCTCCGCCAGGTCCATGGAGAGCCGGCTATCGAGGATGTCGTCGCGCCAGCCGAGGCGGCTGTCGAAGGCCCGGTAGGCGATCTTCAGGGGCTCCTGATCCAGCTGATCGAGGGGCAGCTGGATGACCCCGCCGGGGGAACTCAGGTGGGCCTCCAGTTGGGGCCTGGCGCTGCTGCCGGAGAGCCGCAATCCCCCCGCCAGCCGGCCATCGACCTGCAGTTGCGGGGCGAACGGATGCACCAGCAGGGCAATGGGAAACTGCTCCAGCCGGGCCTCCAGCGCGAGTTCGCGCTCGCTCCGCCAGTGTCCCGCGGCGCACAGGCTGGCCGTCTGCTGCCGCAGACAGAGTCTACCCAGACGCGCCAGCCCACCCTGGTAGCTGAGGGGGACCGGCCGTTGCAGCCGCCAGTCACCCTGCGGCCGGGCCTGCAGATCGATGGACTGGATGGCGCCCCGCCAGACGCCGTCCCGCCAGCCCCCCCGGGCGCCCAGATCGAGTTCGCCATGGGGCCACTGCAGCTTCGCCTGCAGGCGGTGCTGGCGCTGGCTGCCATGCAGCCCCAGCCGCAGGTCCGCCCGCGGCGCATCGGCGATCCGCAGCCGTGTGAGGACCGCATCCAGGCCGATGGCCTCCCCGGACCAGGCAAGCCGGGTCTCCAGACCCGCCAGGGCATAGTCTCCATAGCCCAATTCGCGTCCCTCCAGGGCAGCCTACAGGTCGGGGGCATCCGGCCGGCCCCGCAGACGCCCCGCTCCCTGCAGGTGGCCCCGGGCGCCGGGCAGGAGCTGTTCCAGATCGTCTGCCACCAGCTTCCACTCCAGCGCCAGGCGCTTGCCGATCTGGCCCTTCAGCGAGAGCCGGTTCTCCCCCAGGGAGAACCGGGCCTGAGGGATGTTCCAGCCATCGATCCGCCGTTGCAGTTCACCCCCACCCTCGATCGAGTAGCCACGCAGCCGGCCAGCCAGCTGTGACAGAGAGATCCTGAGGCGGGTCTGCCCTCCCTCCAGGTCACCTGCCAAGCGGGCCTGGGCCTGCAGATTCCCCGGCCACCCGGGCCAGTAGCTCCCCGGATCGATGGCACGGGCGGAGAGGTCGATCCGCCAGCGGGGGGCGGGCGACCAGGCCAGCTCCCCGCGGGGGCTCAGTCGGCCCCGCAGGACCTTGATATCCCCGGAGGTCAGGCGCAGGCTGGCCCGATCCCCTTGCCCTCCCAGGGCGATTTCCAGGGGTGGCGCGGCGGCCCCCTGCAGGTCACCCGCAAGACTGAACTCATAGCCGTCGAGTCCTCCCCGCAGTTGCAGGCGGCCGGCCTCGCTGCGCCAGGCCGGCCGCCCTTGCAGGGGCCAGCGCAGGTCCCGCCAGGTGCAGTTCAAATCGAAGCCGAGGCCCTGCTCATAGTCCAGCGTCCCGCTGAAGTCCAGGCGATAGGGTCGCTCCAGGGCCCCCTTCAGGCGCAGGCCCCGAAGGTCCCCGGTGAGCCGGCTGCCGAGGTGGATGGGCCCCAGCCGCCGGTCCTTCGCGTCCGCCTCGAGCTGGGCGTCGAAGCTGAATGGCGGGGTCAGGGCGAGCGCGCCGCGCAGCCCCAGCTCCCCCCGGGGGTGGCGCAGCCGCAGCCGTTTCACCTGCAACTGGTCCCTGCTCCCCGTCAGGCTGAGCATGATCGATTCGATAGCTTGCCGGGTCGTACCCTGATGGTAACGGATATGGGTGATCACCAGGCGGTCGAGCTGCAGGGCCAGGGGCAGTTGCAGGGCCCCGGGTGGACCCTGCTCGGGGCTGGCTTCGCCCTGGCCCTGGTAGTCGATCGCCAGGCCGTCCACCAGCAGATCCTCGATCCACAGGCGGCCCTGCAGCAGCGCCCAGGGCCGCCAGTCCAGACGCAGCCCCTCGATACGCAGCGCGAAACCCTTCCCCTGGAGTGCCAGGGCGCTCAGGTTCAGGCCTCCCAGCAGGCGCCCCTGGACCCGACCGATGGTGATCTGGGTCCCACCCGCGCCCCGGGCCGCCAGGGTCTGCAGCAACCAGGCGCTGCCGCCATGGGTGGCCAGCAGCCACCAGAGACCGCCGGCAGCCAGTAACAGCAGGACGAGCAGGGCCTGGCCAACCCGTCTCACAGATCGGTCCCCATGCTGAAGTGGATGCGGAAGTCGTCTTTGCTGGTGTCCTCCGGGAACGCCAGGTCGATGCGCAGCCGCGCCACCTGCCAGTCCCAGCGTACCCCCACCCCGAGGCTGCGTTGCAGCCTGAAACTGTCGCCATCGAAGGCGTTGCCGGCATCGCTGAACAGGGCCAGACTCCAGTTGCCGTGGATATGCTGTTCATATTCGATACTGGCGGTGAGCAGGTTCTGCCCACCCACCACCTGGCCGTCCCGCTCTGGTCCCAGGGTCTTGTAGCCATAGCCCCGCACGCTGTTGTCGCCACCGGCAAAGAAGCGCAGTGAGGCAGGCAGTTGCTCGAAGTCGTCCGTCAGGGTTCCGCCCAGTTCCACCCGTCCGATCAGCCGCCCCGAGGCGAACAGGCGGTAGACCCCCTTGGCCCGCAGCTTGAGCTGCAGGAAACTGACATCCGAGAGCAGGCGATCGTGGCCCCCCTTGAGTTCACCGTTGAGGCGCAGGCCACGATTCGGTTTCAGGCGCCTGTCGGCGATCACCCCGTCCAGGCTGACCCCGGGTATCAGCAGGGTCGCCTGCTGGGTCAGGTCGGCCACCGTCGAACGTTCGACACTGAGGTCGATGAACTGGTTGAAGATCCAGTTGCCGCGGGTACGGCTGTGGCGCAGCCCCAGGCTGTACTGATCGCTACGGGTGGTGTCGGTATCCTCCCGCTGATAGCCACCCCGCAGGGAGAGCTGCTGGTTGAGCGGGTCGGCCATGGGTATTCGGTACTCCACCCCCAGTTCCGACTCCACCGGCGAGGTCCGCAGGCGCATACTGAGGCTGTCGCCACTGCTGGAGGCGTAGCGATTCTCATACTCCAGGCTTAGACGCGGACCGGTATTGGTGTCCGCCCCGGCACCCAGGCGCCAGCGGTGACGTTTGCGCTTGTGCAGCTCAAGCTGTAGGGGGATGCGCTGGTCGGCCATCTCGTTGAGCAACGGTTTGACTTCCACCGAGGCGAAATAGCCCGACTCGGTGAGGGCCCGGTCGAGCTTGGCGATCCCTTCACTGCTGTACCAGTCACCGGCATGGATGGGGAACAGGCTACGGATGAACTCCGGCTCCAGCCCACTGACCTGGAAGCGGATCTTGGAGATACGATAGCGCCCGCCGCTGTCGAAGGCCAGCTCGATCCAGGCCTGGTGGGTGACCGGATCGACCCGCAGTTCATGGCGGGTGAAGCGGGCATCGAGATAGCCCCGGGCGCCGGCCAGGGAGAGCAGCCGGGCCTTGATGGCCTCATACTTCTCATGTTCGAGACGTTGGCCGACCCGCAGACCGGGGTCCGCCAGCAAGGCGCGAAAGTCCGGATCGGTGCGGGCGGCGCCCGTCAGCTCGATGTTCACCTGGCTGATGCGGACCGGAGTACCGAGTTCGATATGAAACCGCAGCGCCCAACACTCCTTTGCCTGGCTGAACGACTGCTCGATGACCGGCTGATAGTAACCAAAGGCGCGCAGGCCCTCCTTCAGCTCCCGCCTGGCGAGCAGGCGGTCGTGGGAGAGCCGCCATTGGGGGGTGTCACAGCCACGACGCGCCAGGGTCAGGCCCGCACGCAGGCGCTCCGCCATGGCGGGGGTGGCGGGTTGCAGTTCCAGGGTCAGTCGCGGGGTCCCCGCCCCGGCCCACAGGGGCAGGCACCAGAGCAACGGCAGGAGCCATCTGTTATTCCAGCCCATCACTCTCTCGATAACTCCTCCGGCTGCGTGCGGGCCTCCAGTTTGGTGATCCAGCCCCGGTGCGTCAACCGCGCCGGGGAACCGGCAACAACCAGGATCAAGTCTTCTACGCCTGGTTTGAACTGCCGGGGAAAAATGTACCTAACCCTGTAAGGGTCGCCAAACCCTGCTCATCCTCCGGGGAAGACGGGATGCGATCCGATCCACTTTCCACTCCAAGAATCGACAGACACCAGGAACCCTTGCCATGTCCGACAAAACGAGAGCTTTCACCCGCCTGTACACCCTGCTGGCCGTCCTGCTGCTCCTGCCCCTGCTGGCGCAGGCCAAATCAGCCACGGAGATCGACATCGGGGTCGAGCAGACCCTGAAGCGCTTTGAGAAGGAGATCCCCGGCGGCAAGGAGTTTCTCGACAAGGCGGTGGGGGTACTGGTGTTTCCCAGCGTGCTCAAGGCCGGCATCGGGATCGGTGGCGAATATGGCGAGGGCGCGCTACGGGTCGGCGGCAAGACGGTGGCCTACTACAGTACCGCCGCCGCCTCCATCGGCTTTCAACTGGGAGCCCAGTCCAAGTCGGTGGTGATCGTCTTTCTCACCAAGAAGGCCCTGGAGGGCTTCCGCAACAGCAAGGGCTGGAAGGCCGGCGTCGACGGCTCGGTGGCACTGGTCGAGTGGGGGGTCGGGGAGGACATCAACACGATCGACATCAAGGACCCGATCGTCGGCTTCGTATTCGGCAACAAGGGGCTGATGTACAACCTGACCCTGGAGGGCTCCAAGTTCACCCGGATCAAGAAGTAGCCAGGGGATCTCGCCAGGAGCCAGCGCGGCTCCAGCTAGCCCTTTTTTAGGCCCCGTTGCTTCCACAGCAGATAGAGTGCGGGGATGACGAACATGGAGAGCAGGGGCGCGGTGATCATGCCGCCGATCATGGGGGCGGCGATGCGCTGCATCACCTCCGACCCGGTCCCGGCGCTGAGCATGATCGGCAGCAGGCCGGCGACGATCACTGCCACGGTCATCGCCTTGGGGCGTACCCGCAGCACCGCCCCCTCGATGATCGCCGCCTTGAGCTGGCGGCGATCCTGCAACTCACCACAGGCCATGCAGGCCCGGTATGAGCCATCGAGGTAGATCAGCATCACCACGCCGAACTCGGCCGCCACCCCGGCCAGGGCGATGAAACCCACCGCCACCGCCACCGACAGGTTGTAGCCCAGCAGCAGTAACAGCCAGAACCCCCCCACCAGGGCGAATGGCAGGGTCAGCAGCACCAGCAACGCCTCGATACCGTTGCGGAAGATCAGGTAGAGCAGCACAAAGATGATCAACAGCGTGATGGGAATGACCTTCTCCAGCCGCTCCCCTGCCCGCAGCATGTACTCGTACTCTCCCGACCATGAGATCGAATAGCCGGGGGGCAGCTTGATGCCCGCCGCCACCGCTTGTTGGGCGCTGTGGACATAACCCCCGAGATCCACATCCCGGATGTCCACGAAGGTCCAGCCATTGGGTCGCCCGCCCTCGCTCTTGATCAGAGGCGGACCATCGACCACGCGGATATCGGCGATCTGCGACAAGGGCAGCTGGGCGCCGCTACGGGTGATCACCGGCAGTTGCTTCAACTTGTGCAGGTCGTCGCGCTGTTCCCGTGGGAAGCGCAGATTGACCGGATAGCGCTCCAGCCCCTCAACGGTCTGGGTGATGTTGATGCCGCCCACCGCGGCACTGACCACCTCGTTGATGTCCTCGATATTCAGGCCCAGCCGCGCCGCCTCCAAGCGTTTGGGGACGACCTCGATATAGCGTCCACCGGCGACCCGCTCCGAGTAGACCGAGGCGGTGCCCGGCAGCCGCCGCAGGAGCCGTTCGATCTGCCGTCCGATCCGCTCTATGGTCTTGAGATCCGGACCCGCTACCTTCACCCCTACCGGGGTCTTGATCCCGGTCGAGAGCATGTCGATGCGGGTCTTTATCGGCATGATCCAGGCATTGGCCAGGCCCGGCACCTGAACCCGCTCGTCGAGTTCCTGCTTGAGCCCCTCCAGGGTCATACCCGGCCGCCACTGAGCGCGCGGCTTGAGCTGGATCATGGTCTCGAGCATGGTCAGGGGTGCCGGATCGGTCGCGGTATCGGCGCGTCCTACCTTGCCAAAAACCCGTACCACCTCGGGGGTCTGGCGGATCAACCGATCGGTCTGCTGCAGCAACTCGCGGGCCTTGCCGATCGATATCCCCGGCAGGGTAGTCGGCATATACATCAGATCACCCTCGAACAGTTCAGGCATGAACTCGGAGCCCACCCCACTCCCCAGACGGGCGAGCCAGGGCGTCTCGGCAAAGGTCGACCGCCAATGCGCTGTCAGCTCCTCTTGCCACCCCTTGACCTCGCGCAACCCCGCGGCGGCCCGGGAGGGCGCCAGGGGCCGGACGAGTTGCAGCGGCCACTGCAGGGGCGCGAGCAGGCCCTGCACACCATATAGGGGGAAGGTGACGCTCAGGGTGAGCAGGAGCGAGACCAGCAACAGGGTACGCGGCATCACCAGCACCAGCCTCAGCAGGGGCCGATAGAGGGCGATCAGGAGCCGGCTGATGGGGTTGTACGACTCCTTGGGGATACGGCCGCGAATGAAGTAGCCCATGAGCACCGGGATCAGGGTCACCGCCAGGCCGGCCGCCGCCGCCATGGCCAGGGTCTTGGTCAACACCAGGGGACGGAACAGCCGCCCCTCCTGGGCCTCCAGGGAGAATACCGGCAGGAAGCTGAGGGTGATGATGAGCAGTGAATAGAAGAGCGCGGGACCCACCTCCTTGGTGGCCTCGCCGATGACCTGCCAGCGCTGTCGCTGACTCAGCCCGCCACCGGCGCGTTCCAGGTGTTTGTGGGCGTTCTCGATCATCACGATGGCGGCATCCACCATGGCGCCGATGGTGATTGCGATCCCCCCCAGGGACATGATGTTGGCGTTGACCCCCAGATGACGCATGACGATGAAGGCGATGAGGATGCCCAGCGGCAGGGTGACGATGGCGACCAGGGCGGAGCGGATATGATAGAGAAACAGCAGGCAGACCAGCGCCACCACCATGAACTCCTCCACCAGCTTGCCGTTCAGATGGTCTACCGCCCGCTGGATCAGCCCGGAGCGATCGTAGGTCTCTACCAGCTCGACCCCCGTCGGCAGGCCCTTTTTGAGGGTATGCAGCTTCTGTTTGACCCGTTCGATGGTCGCCAGGGCATTACCCCCCTTGCGCATCACGATGATGCCGCCGGTCACCTCCCCTTCGCCGTCCAGGTCGGCCACCACCCGGCGCATCTCCGGGCCGATCTGGACATGTGCCAGATCGCGCAGCAGCAGCGGGATGCCATCCTTGCCCACCGCGATGGGGATCTCCTCTATATCCTTGAGTGAACGCAGATAGCCACGGGTGCGGATCATGTACTCCGCCTCCCCCATCTCGATGACCGAACCACCCACCTCCCGGTTGGCGTTGCGGATCGCCTTGGCGACCCGCGCCAGGGTGATACCGAAACCCCGCAGCTTCTCCGGATCGACCACCACCTGGTACTGCCTCACCATGCCACCCACGGTCGCCACCTCGGCGACCCCAGGCAGTGCCTGCAACTCATATTTGAGAAACCAGTCCTGCAGGCTCCGCAGCTGGGAGAGGTCGTGCCGGCCGCTACGATCCACCAGGGCATAGCTGTAGATCCAGCCTACCCCGGAGGCGTCAGGGCCGAGTTTCGGGTTGACCCCGGGTGGCAGTTCCGTGCCGACCTGGTTGAGATACTCGAGCACTCGGGAACGCGCCCAGTAGAGATTCGTACTGTCGTCGAAGATGACATAGACGTAGGAGTCGCCAAAGAAGGAGTAACCCCTGACCGCCTTGGCACCGGGCACCGATAGCAGGGTGGTGGTGATGGGGTAGGTGACCTGATCCTCCACCACCCGGGGAGACTGGCCGGGATAGTGGGTCTTGACGATCACCTGCACATCCGAGAGATCGGGAAGCGCATCCAGCGGGGTCTGCCACACCGTGAACCAACCCCAGATCGCCAGCATCAGACTGAAGGCCAGGACGATCACCCGGTTGCGCAGGGACCATTCGATCAAGTGGGAGGGCATGCCTTTCACTCCGCCATGCGCAGGAAGCTGGCCTGGATGCTGGATTCCGAATCGATCAGGAACTGACCCGACACCACGATCCTGTCACCCTCCTTCAGGCCCGAGAGAATCTCGATATGGTTGTCGTCCCACATACCGGTCTCCACATCCACTGGCTGGAAATGCCCGTTTCCCAAGTCCTTGACTACACTCTTGCGCTCCCCGGTAAGGATGATGGCCTGCCGAGGTATGATGAGCGAATCCGCTGCCTTGTCTCCGGATAGGGAGACCTCCACGAACATATTCAACAACAGGGACTCGTTCGGGTTGGCGATCTCCAGCCTGGCCCTCAGGGTGCGAGTGCGCGGGTCCACCTGCGGATAGATGTACTCCACCTTACCGGTCCAATGTTTGCCGGGCACGGCCGGGGCGGTGATCTCCATCTGCTGTCCCGGCCTGATCCAGGCCGCCTGATCCTCATGCAGGTCCACCATCACCCAGACCTGACTCAGATCGACGATGGTGAACATGCGATCGAAGGGCTCGACATACATGCCCTCGCGCACCCCTAGCTCACTGATGACACCATCCTGTGGCGCTATGATCTGGATGGTCGGCAGCACCGTGCGACTGGTCTCGATACGCTTGATGTCCAGGTCCATGACCTTGAGATTGCGCAGCGAGTTGCGCAGGGCATTGGCCTTTATCTGGCTCTGTTTGCGCCCCTCGGGATCGAAGGAGGCAAGATCGAGCTCCTCCAGGGCCTTCAGGTAATCGAGTTGCACCTGGGTGATATAGGGTGAGTAGAAGTCGGCAAGGGTATCGCTGCGCTCCACCTCCTCTCCATCGGTGCGCACATAGAGGGTCTCGATCCAACCGGCGGCGCGGGGATGTAGATAGGTGATCCGTTCATCGTCCGGAGCAACAATCCCCTGGGCCTTAAACTCCCTAGACACCGAACCCCGTTGTACCAGCGCCGTCCTCACCCCCAGGCTCTGGATCATCGCCCCCGAGACGAAGACCTGGGGATGGGCCTCCTGCGCGGGATGGGAATGGGCGCTCTTGGCCACCAGATCCATACCACAGATCGGGCACTTGCCCGGGTGGTCCTGATGGATCTGCGGGTGCATGGGACAGACATAGGTGACGGGATGGTCGCTATCCGCAGGCCTTATGGTCGCCAGGGCCTTTCCGGTAGATGCCGGTGGTTGCATGATCATGGCCCTGTGCGAATGCACCTCTTCATGTTCGTGCCGTGGCTGCCTGGGTTCATCCGTTCCCTCTGCCGGCTCGCTGGCGGACCGTTTCCTCTCCATCCCCATCTGGTGATGTGTGTGATCATGCCGCATCGGCTCATCGGTCTGCATTCCAGCATCCGGGCCAGGCCGCCCCTTTTGTTTGGGCACCAGATGCATGCCGCACTTGGGACAGTCCCCGGGGTGATCACTGACCATCTCCGGATGCATGGGGCAGACATAGACGGTGGCGCCCATCTCGCCAGCAACGGGTTTGGGGGGAGAGGGCTCATCCTGGCCCTCGGCCATAGGAGCAGGCGCCGGCTGGTGTCGCATCTTCAGCCGCTGGCGCATGTTGAGCGACGCCCTGTTGCGCACCCCATCGGCGAATGCGGGACCGATTGTCAGGGATGGAAGTTGGAAACACACCAGTGCTCCCACGATGAGGAGAATGAACCCGCTGTCTTTTATACTCATGAATAATGGATCCAGAAAAGTTCAGGCGATCGACTGGACAACCACCGTAAATCTCCCGTCAATGCAAACCTGGATCCATCCTGACCAGGCAAGCAGCAAAACGGGATCGTCGAAGCGAAGTCAATCGACCGAGAGCAGCTCCACATCGAAGATCAGGGTGCGATTCGCCAGCTGGCCTTGATCTCCATAGGCCAGTTTTGCGGGGATGAACAGTCGCCATTTGGCCCCCACCTTCATCAACTGCAGGGCCTCGGTCCAACCGGGCACTACCTGGTCGAGACGAATGGTCGCTGGCTTGCCACGCTTGTAAGAACTGTCGAATTCAGTGCCATCGATCAGTCGTCCCCGATAGTTGACCGTCACGTTGTCCTTGGGACCTGGCGAACGGCCCTGCCCCTCTTCCAGGACTAGGTACTGCAGGCCCGACGGGGTGGTCTTCACACCCGGCTTGCCGGCATTCTCCTGCAGGAATTCATGCTCTTTTTCGATCAGCCTGGAGAGAGCCTGCGCCTTCTCCTTTTGATGGATCTCCATGACCCGCTTACCGAGGTCCGCCATACTCTGTTGCATCTCGGCCTTGCTCATCAGGGGCTCAACACCCGCCAGGGCATCCTCTATACCCTTGAGCAACACCTCCTCCCGCACCTCAATCTTTTGATACTTGAAATCACTCCCGACTTGATAGCCCACGCTGTAGTTGAGACGGGCCTTGTCTCCCTTCAGCTCCCCCCCCTGGACCAGACCCACCCGCGTCAGCAAGGAAATCAAACAGAGCAGGATGATCCTTTTCTCGAACACAATGAACAGACTCTCATAGAATACCCTATACCGATTCATCATAAACATTACTCCAATCCAAAAAATAGGTAGTGCTTTGTATATAAAACCACCATGGAATCGGATATATTCACTGGGACCCTTCAACCGACCCAATTCCACAGAGAGGACGACAAACATGCATAAAAAAATCGTTTTGGCCATTACGCTGATGGCTGGATACGGCATGCACGCCAATGCCGATACGACGCTCAGCTTCACCTTGACCACCCCGGATGGCAAACAGAGCGAACAGCAGTTCGAGATCTCTGGCCGCTTCATTCGCATGGATGACGACAGCAAGGCAAAATCACGATACAAAATCATCGATACCGGCCACCAATTGGTCATCACGGTAGACGATGCCAATAAGACCTTCAGGGTCACCCACGCCGGTTACCTCTATTGGCCCAAGACAACCAAATCACTCCATTTCAGACCCACCCGCAAGATGAAACATGTTGCCGGCCATGCCTGCCGGGTCGTCATGGAGCTGGGCAAGACCAAAATGAAGGCCGAACACTGCATGTCGAACAGCGGTCAGCTCGGCCTCAACAATCGGGAGATGATCTCCATATCACGCCTGTTCAGCTTTGCCCGGCGCCTCGACTGGGGCTGGCCTGGCGCCACCACCAAAGACGAGAGAATGATCTCGATCAGCAGCAAGGATTTGACCGGCGAGGCCCGATTCAAACTACAGGAACTCAAATCAGTGAGCCACGAGGTCTTCGACAGGAGCCGGCTTCAGGTACCCAGGAGCTATAAGCGCCAGTCACCCGACCTGCCGGCGCCTCCCACACCCGAAAGGCATTGAACTCATGGGTCTGGCGCTGTTTCAACGCCGCCAGGCCCTGTCTACTTAGCCACCCTCCCCCGTTTTACACCCAATAACTCGATCTCGTAGATGACCCCCTGGTCTGCCAGTGGTCCGTGCTTTCCATAGGCCAGATCCGGGGGTGCGTATACGCTGAAGCTGGCGCCCGGGCGCATCAATTGCATCGCTTCCGCCAGCGCGGGTGGCAGCTGTTCGACCCGATAGCTGGCCGGCCTGCCCTTCTTGTCGGAACTATCAAAGACCCGGCCATTGAGCTGCATCGCCCGGTAGTTGAAGGTCACCAGATCATAGGCCCTGAGCCTTGGTCCCTTTCCGGCAACCTTCAGTTTGTACTGCATGCCGCTGGGCATGGTCTTCACACCCGGGCGTTTCTGGTTCTCGGCCAGGAACCGCTTCGCCTCTTCCCTTTTTTTCCGCACTTGAGCACGGTGCTTCTCCAGATGCTGCAGGGTGTTCTCCCGCATCTCATCCGTGATCTTCCTTTTCAGCTCCGCCAGACGATGCTTCCTCTCATCCTCCGGGATGGCGGATGTGCCCGCCTGTCCATCAGACAGGCCTTGACGCAACGCCTGGGCATCCAGCTCGATCTGCTGGCGCTTGAAATCCCCACCTATCTGCTGGCCAATGGTGTAGTTGATACGATCGGCCTCATCCTGTAACTGTAAGGGCTCCGCCGCCAGCAGGTGCGTCGGCGCCAACCCCAGCAGGGGCATCAGATAGTGAAGTCTACCCATGATTCTCTATGACTCCCATTGACTGTTTCCAGGATTCACCCTGGTCATTGCTGTTCATTGCCATAACTCGATAGTCAGCCGCTTGAAGAAAAAAGGCCGCCCGAAGGCGGCCCAACAGACTACATCACGACTCTCTTATCAGAAAAGGTCTGGCGTGCAATCGACGCCTGGCTGACCCACACAGAGAGGCACCATCATCTCGTTGTCCTCATGCTCCAGGATATGGCAGTGCCAGACATAGAGGCCGTTGATATCGAAGTTGGCGGCGATGGAGGCCACCTCCCCGGGATAGACGGTGACCACGTCATTCCAGCCATTCTCCGTCGGCTGCACCCCCTGGTTACGATTCTTCCGGTCGGATACGACACTGGGACCACCACCGATGGCGGCACGGCCCAGCACCTTGAACTTGACCTGATGGACATGAATCGGATGACCATCGACCGTGAAGTTGTTGATATCCCATTGCTCCCCAGTGCCGGTGGTGGAGTCGATCACCGTGGCGACCGGGTCCGACCACATGGTCGGGGTGGGCTGACCCGCCGCATCCACGGTACCCAGCGCAGCGGTCTTGGGGGCCATGGGCAGGGCGGTGGGATGGACGTTACCCGCCGCATCCTGACAGGCGCCCGCCACCGGAGTGTAACCAACCACCTGGACCAGGTTCCCCGCGAGATCGAAATCGACACAGATCAGCGCGGACTCCTCCTCGATCAACGCCAACTGACGGGGTGCGGCAGCATTCTTGACCGTCACGGCATTACCATCGATGGGATTGAGGACCAGTTGCTCCGGCGAAGTGGCGGCAGTCTGTGGGTTGAGGATCCGACCACGCTGCCATTTCGGACCGGTCAGCTGACGGATCTCATCCGAAGGACTGTCGCCCAACAGTGCGGTATTGACCACGAACTGCATGACCTGGCCGGTGGTGCTGGGATCGGCGGGGACATCCGGAAAACCGCCGAAGGGGGCGTCCGGGGCAGTGTTGAACATGGTGATGATGGTGCCGTTAGGCAGACCACGGAAGTCCACCAACACATCGGCGCGCATCGCCGGACCCACCAGCAGGGCCTGCTGGGGACTGGGTAGCCGTTTACGATAGATCACTCTGCCGTCGCTGATGGTGGATCGACCTACCAGCGGGGTGGCGAAGCCGGTGCTGACCGCCACCACATTGGGCATCAGCGACTGATCAGAACCGATCTGGAAGAAGTTCAGTTCCTTGACCTTAACCTTGTCTTTTACGAAACGACCATTGGGCCACTGGATCCAGACGGTGCGTTTTGGCAAAAGTGTCCTGGGCAACGCATTTGCGGCCGCGTCGGTGGGCTTGATCGAGAGGTTGAGGAACCGGCTGTTGGTACCGTTGAGCAGACGGAAACGGTAGAGGGCCGGGGCCACTTCCAGCTTCGGCCAGGTCACACCATTGACCACCATGGTGTTGAAGAAGGCCTCTGGATTCCAGATCGGGGCAATATCCGAGGGATTGTTGGGATCGATCGGATCCATGGGGATACGCAACTCGCCGGTCCCGGGAGGGAACTGGCCATTGGCATCCGTACCCGCCACGTTCAGACCCTCGAAGAAGGCCCGGTTGTCCGGATAGAAGAGCAGGGCAGACGCATGAAAAATTGCAGAAAACCAAGAGGTTAGGACGCGGCAAAATCTAGCGCTGGACACTGGGCCATGGAAGTACGATGATGACGTGGGTATCTACGCAATCGGGAGCTTTC
>Ga0114931_10002379_pt1 | contig 23956 bp, 21 predicted proteins | sample 2SBtaG_FD_89579 | JGI IMG/M metagenome (GOLD analysis project Ga0114931, IMG submission 89579) | Deep subsurface microbial communities from Kolumbo volcano to uncover new lineages of life (NeLLi) - 2SBTROV14_V59a metaG | ecosystem: Environmental > Aquatic > Marine > Volcanic | place: Kolumbo... | reverse complement strand
TCAGGCTCGGTGGCTGGTCTTAATTGTTTGCGATGGCTGGCCTTTTGTTTACTACTCGGAGCGTGAACAGGCCTTTGGGGGTCATCGCAGGCTTGTTGGCCTACTTGCTCGTTGCAACTGGCGCACGGGCGGATGACACGCACTACCGCTCGATTCCGATCGGCGCGCATGCGATCGGCCTGGGCACCGCCTTCACTGGCGTAGCGGACGATGCCTCGGCGGCCTATTTCAATCCAGCGGGGCTGGCCCTCGACGAAACGCGTGGTCTGGCTGCGGGCCTTGTCATCAACGCCTGGGAGCGCTTCAGCCTGAAGGACGCCTTCAGTGAGCCCGATGGCACTGCCAACGCCAAGCTCAAGACAAACCGCACCGTTCCCATCTTCGTCGGTGCGGTGCTCAAATTCGGGCCCAAAGATGTTCTCGGGCAAAAGAAGTATGCCTTTGCGCTCAGCGTGGTCGAACCGATCTTCAGCAGCGGTGATACCTTCATCGAGCTCGAATCGGATCCGTTGGCGCTGACGGATACCTACGAGCTCGATGAAAACGATCGAGCTACCTGGTACGGCCTGTCCTTTGCCGGCCGGCTCAATTTGAAACAATCGATCGGTGCCTCCTTGTACCTAAGCGTTCGAAAGCTCAACCATTCCGAGGTGGGCCTTGCCCTGAACGGAGGGATGTCGGTTCCGGCGAGCCTCGACACCTTCGTCGGAACGAGCACCGCGGCCAACCATCAACGTCTCGGCATGAAGGCTTTCCATTTTGTGATGCGCTTTGGTTGGCTGTACCGAATCAAGCCGCAGCTGCAGCTCGGGGTCATGCTCCAGTTTCCTGGAATTCCCCTCAAGCAAACCGCCGACGTTACCTCGCAGCGATTCGTGAACGACAACCGCAACCCCACGACGCCCCTGGCGACCGATGCCGTCTTCTTCGATGACAAGGTCAAAGGCAGGTTGCCGCTGCCGGCCGAGCTCGAAGGCGGACTGGAGTATTGGCCGGCCGAGAAGGTCATGTTGGCGTTCGACGCAGCGTTTTATGCCCCGGTGCGATCCCAGCAACGCGTCGAGCTTTCGGACCCGGTGCCGGTAGGCGGCTTGTTTTTCGACCGGGACACGAAGCGGCGCGCCATCGGGAACGTCGCGATTGCCGGCGACTTCTTCATCAGCAAGAAGCTGAAGATCGAGACTGGTTTCTTCACCGACTTGTCGTCTGCGCCCGGCATTCCCGCGAACCCGGACCGGTACTATGTGCCGCAGGTCAATCGCTTTGGCGGCTCGTTGACGTTTGGTCTCAACGTTGCGCGCATTGCCCTCGCGGTAGGATCGACTTTCATTTACGGAAAGGGTGACGCAACAGGGGTCGTCGTGGACTCGAGCGCTCTGCTCCTCGAGTACACGCGCACCCAAGCGACCTCGCGGATTATCTACTTACACATCACGGGCGCCACGCGAGCGGTATCCGAGCTCAGCGAGAAGACTACCCATCGCCTCAAGGCCCACCGCGCGAGCAAGAAAGCCAACCGGCATGAGACAGAATCGCGCGGACCGGAGCCAGGCCGGGAGCCTGTGGAGGCGCACTGACGAGCCTCGAGCGCGTGTTCGGACCAGGATAGAGGAGCAACACGCGCTTCCGGGTCGATCCACGCTTGCCCCGGGGTCGATTCCTGCCTAGAAGACAGCGGACCATGAGGGACTCCGGCCACAAATGAAGAACATCGTCCTGGTGGGAGCCTGTCTTCTTGCCGCGCTCGGTGCCGTCGCTTGCAAGAAGAGCAAAACGACGCCGCCGCCGCCCGAGCTTTCCGTCGTGCTGCTCGACCCGGGGCAAGCACCGCGGCAGAGGCTGCAGTATGCGATTCCAGCCGACACCGTCGTTCAGAGTCGGCTCGATGTTCGCGATCTGGAGACCGACGTAGAGCACACCGAGGAGTCGCGGGATGCATTTGGGGTGCGGCCCGGATTGCGGCTTTGGTTGAGCGCGGGCCCGACCGTGTCGCTGCCCAAGGGGACGCGCTACATCTTGCGGATCTCCAAGGCCGAGTCGGTGCTTCCCGAAGGCGTGACGGACCGGCAGATGCAAGAGGCCGAGCAGGGGGTGGATGCGCTCCAAGGCATGCGTGGGCGCTTCGATCTCAACGAGCAGGGCATCGTCGTCGATGCGGACGTTCCCTGGGCGACGGGCCAGCAGCGCATCAACCCGCGAGTCGCGATCACCATCGGGAACGTGCGCTCGGCGGTCGCCACCATTCCACTTCCCAAAGAGCCGGTCGGCATCGGTGCGACTTGGGAGGTTCGCAAGCCTTTGCGAATTTGGAGCGCACGCGTAACTCAGGTGACCCAATATCAGCTCACTGACCGGGCCGGAGATCGATTCCGCGTCAAGATCACCGTGCAACAGAAAGCAGCCCCGCAGGTGGCCGACCTCAACCCAAAGTTGGAGATGCATGTGCGCAGCTACGAGATGCACGCCCAGGGCCATGCGCTGGCCGACCTCGGCCTGCCGCTGGCGCTCGAAGCGTCCCTCGAATCGAGCTCGAAGGCCGACATTGCGCTCGTTTCGCCGGAGAAGACAGAGCCTTTGATGGCCGCGCGACGTTCGGTCCTGCGACTAGTTTCGAAGAGCGAAAGGTAAATCCATGATTCGTGTCCTGATGCTTGCCTCCTTGTTGGTGGCCGCCAGTTCTTGTCGAACGAAATATCCGCCTCAGACGGTGCAGGTTCCAGAAGCCGGGCCTCCCGAGCGCGTCTTGCCGACGATTCGCGTTTTGGATGCAGGCATGACCCCCCGCGTTCCACTTCGTTACCGCATCGCCCCGGGCCAAACCGAAGTGCTCTATCTGGAACTTGCCCGCGCGCAGGCGATGCGAGCCGGCGACCAGGGCACGCAGGGCGGGATTCCCCCGGTTCAGCTCGAGGTGAAGATGGGTCCTGCGGAGCCGACGCCTCGAGGGTACATCCGTCACCCGGTTCAGATCACGCAGGTGCGGATTTCACGGATGGCCGAGAAGATGAGCCCGGCTCAGCGCGAGCAGATGGAAAAGATGCTGGCGCCGCTGCTTCAGCTGCAAGGCTGGAGCGAGATCGACGTGCAGGGTCGAGTCCGCAGGAGCGAGTTTCGCGGCATGGAGGATGTGCCACCGCGGCTTCGCACGATGCTCGGCAACATTCGCAGCGCCTTGCTCACCGTGCCATTCCCCGACGAGCCGCTCGGACCCCGGGCACGATGGGAGGTAACGCGCAAGGTTCAGTTTTCCGGGGTGTGGGTGGACCAGGTCGTGACGTACGAGATCGAAGCGATGGACAAGCGACAGCTCCAGTTGCAGATCACGGCCCGCCAGTCCGCCTCGCCTCAGGCGATTAGCGGTGGTCGGCTCGAAGCCTATCAAGCGTCGGCCATCGGGTCCGCTGCCGTGCGCTTGGATCACTTCACGCCGTTTTCCGAAGCAGAGGCGACCTCCCAAATGCGCATCAACATGCAGACCGAGACCGGTCCCCAGCTCGTTGGCGTCGATACGCGGGCAGTCGTGAGATTGTATCCGGCTGAAGCGGCAAAGGATTTCGCCGCGCAGGCATCCGAAGAGCAGTCCGCTGCCTCACCAGACGAGAAATCGACACCGGATTCCGGGAAGTAGCAGCTGAAGCGGCAGCAGGCACGGGGTTTGAGCTACTCCCGGCGGACGAATGACTCTGCGTCTAGCTCTGCCACGAGCGTATCGTCCGCTCTCGTCACGATGGCTGCATCACTGCCGTCGAAGGTCACCTTCGTCCGGTAGTCCTTCGCGTGCCATTTGACGTAGCTGCCGACCATGACGCCGGGGAAGTCGTCCGCGATGCGTTCGAGCAGGCTTGCGATTTCGCCTTCGCCGCTGAGAGTATAGACGGCTTGGGAATGAAATGTCTGACCTCGGTCGAGGCGCTTGCGGAGGTCGGCGAGCTTCAGCTCGAAGATCTCGGGGACGCCTGGCAGGACGAACACGTTGTCGATGACGATGGTCGGCCAGGGGGCTTCGGAGCTACGGATCATCTCCGCGCCTTTGGGCATGTCGGCCATGCGAAAGTGGGCTTACGTCGCCCGGTCACCATAGTAACGGCGGATCATGTTTTCGACAGCTATCGAACGCACGACGGGCCGGCCGAAGGACGCGGCCACACCCTCGATGGTGACGTCGTCGTGGGTGGGACCTACCCCTCCACTCGTGAAGACGAGATCGTGTGTAGTCCGCAGGTCGCTCAGGTCTTTGCTGATCGTGTCGACCTCGTCGGGGCACACGACGATGCGCCGTAGCTCGATCCCGAGCTCGAACAGCATGCGCGCGAGCAAGGTGGTGTTCGTGTCCGCGATCTTGCCGGACAAGATTTCGTTTCCGATGATCAGTGCAGCGGCCGTGCGAGGCATGTCATTCCTGTCCTAGCTCGATTCCGATAGCGCGCGCCACTCCGACGAGCTCGCCGTCGGGTGGAACACGCCTGAGGTTGGCGACGGCAGCCTCCAAGGGCACGGAAACCACCTCTTGTCCCCGAAGGGCCACGACCCAGCTGGGGTGGTCTTGGCCACAAAGCTCAGCGGCGTAGACGCCGAACCGCGTGCCGAGAACGCGGTCGAAAGAGGAGGGAGAGCCGCGCATTTGCAGGTGTCCGAGCTCCGTCACCCGGATCGAACGCTCGATTCGTCCTCCGAGCAGCCGGGCCAGATGCGATCCCGCTCCCGCATGCCGTTGGGAGGTGCTTTCGTGAGCCTCACTGATGCTCGAGACGGTTCCGCCGTGCGGCTTCGCGCCTGCAGCGATGACGATGACGCTGAGGTTTGGGTCGATCGAAGAAAGTGCTTCGATCTTGTCGACCACGCGATCGACGTCGTAGGGAATCTCGGGAATCAGGATCACGTCGGCGCTACCTGCGAGTCCCGAAAGGAGCGCGTTCCACCCCGCATCGCGTCCCGTCACTTCGACGATCATGACTCGGTCCTGTGCCCCGTCCATGGAGCGGAGCGCATCGATGGTGCCGGTCGCGGTCGTGACTGCCGTGTCGAGCCCAAGTGTGAGGTCGGTCACCGCGAGGTTGCTGTCGATGGTCTGCGGGATGCCTACGATTGGGATGCCCATTTTCGCCAATCGAATGCCGACGCTCATCGTCTCCTCGCCGCCGACGAGCACCAGCGTGTCGACCTCGAGATCGTCGAGCTTCGCTCTGATGCGCTCCGACACATCGACGACTTTTTCGATACCATCAGAGTCGGCTATCTCGTAGGCGAACGGGTCCTCGAGCTTGGCGCATCCCAAGATTGCGTCGCTGGCCGGTAGGATGGCTCGGATGCTCGCGGGCGTTAGTTTTAGCACGCGGCTTGGCTCATCGAGCAATGCATGGAAGGCATCCTCGGATCCGTACACTTCGAGGTCCAAGTCCGTTGCCGTTTCGACGAATGCGCTTAGAAACGCGTCGAGCCCAGGAGCGTCTCCACCACCGCTCACGATGAGGACTCGGCGCACCTCTCTTTCTTCCCACTCTCGCGCGAGGTTGTCATCCGTCATGGGCGACCATTACTGCTTCCTCGACATTTCGTACATGGCGATGGCTGCCGCGACAGATGCGTTCAGTGAATCCATCGGGCCTACCTGCGGGATGTGAACCACGATATCGCATCGTTGTCGAACCATTCGCCGCAGGCCCTTGCCCTCCGACCCCACGACCAGAACGCGGCCAGCCGGGCTCCGCTCCAGACCGCGAATATCGAGGTCGGCCCCGGCATCGAGTCCTACGATCTGCATCCCGGATTCGGAAAGAGAAAGAAGTGTGCGTTGGAGGTTGGTGACACGGGCGATCGACGCGTGCTCGGTGGCTCCGGCAGAGGCTCGTACGACCGCGGCCGTCATCCCTGCTGCTCGATGCTTGGGAATGATCAAGCCATTCAAGCCAAGTGTCACTGCGCTCCGGATGATGGCGCCCAGATTTTGCGGGTCGGTCACTTGATCGAGGGCAACCAGGACAGGGGTACCGTTCGCCTGGGCGAGCATCTCGTCGAGGGAGGAGAACCGGTAGTCATCCGCCACCGCGACTACGCCTTGATGCCGAACGCCATCGCTCAGCCGGTCGAGCTCCGCTCGGTCTCGATTTGCGATCGGAATGCCCCGCGCTTCGGCGGCTTCCCGAACGTCCGGATAGGCTCGCTGTGGCTCGGAGTAGATGCGACGAACCCTGGCATTTCCACGCATCGCCTCGAGCACCGATCGCCGGCCTGCAAGCACGCGCGTCATTGCGAGAGCGCCAGCTGCACTTGGCGCGCGATCTCGGCCGCGGCCTCGGTGGGGTCGTTTGCGTCGCGGATCGGTCTGCCCAGTACGAGCAGGTCAGCGCCAGCTTCAATGGCCTCGCCCGGCGTCACGACCCGTTTCTGATCGTCGACGTCGGAGCCGGCGGGCCGTATTCCCGGCGTTACGAGAAACGCCTCCGGTCCAAGCGTACGGCGAAGCGCGGCGCACTCGCGTGCTGAAGTCACGAACCCGCGCAGCCCAGCATCCCATGCGAGCCTAGCGATCCTGTTCGCGGCATTTCGTGGCCCCCCGGTCAAGCCAATGGCTTCGAGGTCCGGCGCATCGAGGCTGGTCAGCACCGTCACGGCGAGGAGCCGCATCGAGCCGGCATTGTCATGGGCTTGCAGGAGCGACTCGCGCCCGGCGACGCCGTGTACCGTGAGGTATGCGATGCCCATCGATGCCGCTCGCGCTACGGCCCGCCCCATGGTCGCGGGGATATCGTGCAACTTTAGGTCGAGGAAGCACTGGGCGCCTGCCGCATGTACGGCTTCGACCGCTGCGGGCCCGACCGCCGTGTAGAGCTCGAGCCCCACCTTGAAGGTACCCACGTGTTCGTGGGTCTTCTCGATCAGCTCTTTGGCGGCGTCCAGATCAGGCACATCGAGCGCAAGCGCGATGCGCGATCCCGGGTCGTTCTCATCCATGAATCACCGCAGCAACGCTACGGTGCGGACTAGAGGCTGTCCAGCCCCGCCAACGGATCGTCGGTGTTGGCCCTCTTGCGGGCCTTCGACCCACCACGCCGTTTGGTCGGAGCGCTGGGAGCCGCAGCCCGACGCGCCGCTGCAGCGGCCTGTGCCTCGCGCTTTGCTTTTTCGGCGAGCCGCGCCTGCTCGGCTTCCGCTTCGGCGCGCTTCTGTGCTTCGATCTCCGCGGCCGCACGCGCTTCCTCGGCTTCGCGTGCTGCGCGTTCGGCGTCCATTCTCGCGGCCAACGCGGCCTTCTCACGGCGCTCGACCGCTGGTTTGTAAATTCCGAAATAAGAGCCCGCACCCAGCCCGAGGATCAGGACAGCGGCCGCCGCCAACAATCCGGGATGAACGCCTTTGCGCTGCTGCGCGCTAATCGTCGCGAGCTCGCGCTCATGATCCAGCATGCGCGCGTGCGCCTCGGCCTTCTCGCGAGCTTGCTGCTCTAGGCGGACCCGTAACTGCGCTTCCTCGCGCTCGCGCATGATGCGCTCTTCCTCTTCGCGCAGCTGCCGTTCGTGGGCCTGCTGCGCTTCCGTCTGCTCGCGCAACCGGGCTGCTTCCTCTTCTTGCCTCTTGCGCGCTTCCGCTGCGATGCGCTCGCGCTCAGCAGCCTCCGCTCGAAGGCGTTCCTCTTCCTCGCCACGAACACGGTCTTCTTCGATGCTCATGAGCTCGCGAAGATTGAAAAGAAGAGATGATTCTTTTTCCTCGGACATGCTGATACTTATATTACACTTTTCCGTTGTATACGGACAAGCCCTTGGGCCTCATTGGGGACATAAAAACGCTAGCAACCGCTTCCAAGGCCTGTCAAACCAACGCCCTTGATCAAGTTCCAGCTACACCGGAACCACGCGGGAGCTCGCTGGCCCCACAGGAGAATGTAATTTGATTCACAGCGCATTTTCACTGTAATATTGAAATTATGAGTGAGCTCCAACACTTTCTGCACTACCTCGACCGCGGTGACGTCACCGAGATCGTGTTTCAAAGCGGTGCGACGGCTTCCGCGAAGAAAAAAGGGAAGCTTAAGCCGGTGACGAGAGAGCCGCTGAGTGCGAGGCACATTCTCAAGTTGGTGAGCAACACACCCTTGCAGGAGCTCGTGCCCAGCCAGGACGGCGCGTCGGTGCCGACCCCGACGCGGATCAACGGGACGAACTACATCGCGACCATGGCCCGCTCTGGGGAGATGCTCATGTTGAGGGTGCGGCGCGAGGGACGGCATACCGAACCGCCGAAGGTGCCAATCGGAGTCGTGGCTCCCGTAAGGGCCTCCGCGGCGGTAGCAGAGCCGCCGGCGGTGCAGGCGCCGGTGGCTCATCGAGCGCAGCCCCGAATGTCGTATCGGCCTTCGGCGGAAGATTCACCGTTGGCGGAGTTCGTACGGGCTGATGTGCCTGTGAAAGCACCGAGTACGTTGCGGGCACTCGTCGAGCAAGCGCGCGCTCAATCCGCCAGTGACCTTCACATCATGTCGGGAGAGCCGGCACGCTTTCGCTGTGGCGGGCGCATGGTGCCCCAGGGTGGGGTGCTTTCGGACGGACAAGCACGGGAGCTCATCATACCTCTCCTCAACGAACGCAATGCCAGGCAACTGGCGGTGCTCGGCTATGCGGACTTCGCGTGCCAGCTGGAAGGCGCCGGCCGTTTGCGCGTCAACGTCAACAAGCAAAGAACCGGGATCAAAGCCTGCTTCCGCCTCATCGAGCAGGAGCCTCCCACTTTGGAGTCACTGGGACTCCCGCCGGAGCTCCGCCAGATGCTCAACTACCATCAGGGGTTGGTGGTGGTTTCCGGGCCCAACGGCGCCGGAAAGACTACGACCTTTGCTGCGTTGGTCGACCTTTTCAACAGCGAGCGGAGCGTGCACATCATCACCGTCGAAGATCCTGTCGAAGTCATCCACCCGAAGAAGAAGGCCATCGTCAGCCAGCGCGAGGTTGGCTCACACACCAAGAGCTTTCACTCCGCCTTGAAGGGTTCGCTTCGCGAGGATCCCGACGTGATTGCCATCGGTGAGCTTCGCGATCGTGAAACCGTCGAGAAAGCACTCGAGGCAGCGGAGACCGGACACCTCGTGTTTGCTACGATGAGCACGCCGTCGGGTGCGAGCACGATTGACCGTCTCATCGACATGTTTCCTCCCGACGATCAATCTCAAGTTCGAGCTACGTTGGCGGGTGTGCTCAAGTTCATCGTGAGCCAGCGGTTGGTTCCGCGTCAGGACGGCACTGGTAGCGTCGTTGCGGTGGAGCTTCTCACGGGTGCAATGGCACTGTGGACGCTCATTCGCGACGACAAGCTGTACCAACTTCCGAGTCTGCTTCAGCGCGGCCGCGCGTTTGGAATGATTCGAATCGAAGATTCCCTAAACGAGCTCTTGTCATCCGGAGTCATCTCGATGGAAACCGCCAAGATGTTTGCCGATGATGCCCGAGTCATCGGCCAAGCGCAGCAGGCGCCACCAGAAACGTTCGGAGGTCCGGATCGCCGCAAGAAGGGCCCTGTGCGAAATCTATTCTCGAAGAAGGGTGAGTAGCGCATGCCGGCTCTCGATCGCTATTTTGATGTCTTGCTCGAACGAGGAGGATCCGATCTCCACCTGTCGATCGGCTACGCTCCCATGATTCGGGCCAAAGGTGAGCTCGTCGCCATCGACGACGAGCCTTTGGACCATCGTACGATTACGCGCCTCATGGATGAGATCATCGATGAGGACAAACGCGTTTACTTTCACGCGCATCGTGACCTCGACTTTGCTTACGGCTACGAGGACAAGGCCAGATTTCGAGCGAACTATCTCTACAAGACGACCGGGCCAGGCGCGGTCTTTCGAACCATTCCGACCGAGATCTTGACGGTCGAGCAACTCGGTCTTCCCAAGGCGGCCATCGACCTTGCTGAAAGGCGCTCAGGCCTGGTGCTGGTGACGGGACCCACGGGCAGCGGCAAGAGCACGACGCTGGCGGCAATGCTGGATCACATCAACCGAAATCGGGAAGGGCATATCCTCACCATCGAGGATCCGGTCGAGTTCGTTCATACGCCGAAGAAATGCCAGATCACCCATCGGGAAGTCGGAGAACACACTCCCAGCTTTGCCGACGCGATCCGCAGTGCCGGTCGTGAGAACGCCGACGTGATCCTCGTGGGCGAGCTTCGGGGTCGCGAAACGATGAAGATGGCGCTCCAGCTTGCGAGTTTTGGCATCCTGATCTTCGCGACGGTTCACACGAATTCGGCGCCTGCGACGATCAACCGGTTCGTCAACGCGTTTCCTGCGGGCCAGCAACCGCAGATCCGCGGCATGCTAGCCGACTCGCTCGTGGGTATCGTGGCCCAGCAGTTGCTACGAAGAGCGGACGGAAGTGGCCGCATTGCCGCCCAGGAGATCCTCATCGGAACGTCCGGCGTTGCGGCGGCCATCCGAGAAGCCAAGACCTCGATGCTGCAAAGCCTCATCCAAAGTGGCGGCAGCTACGGCATGCAGAGCATCGATGCAGTTCTGGCGAAGATGGTGGCCGAGGGCAAAGTGCGCCCGGAGGATGCACTCAAAAAGGCGGCCGACAAGGACAGCTTCGCCAGGATTCCGAAAGTCGCGGCTGCGTTGAACCAATAGATCAACGGGACGCGGCGGAAGGCGACCCGTCCGCAACATCTCCGTGTCGTGTCGCCCCGTGCCCCGGTCACGCTTCTAGTTCACGGTGAACGAGTAACGCGCGCCCATGCGCGGAGCTCCGAACCTCGGGAAGCGCACGTTCTTGATCTCTCGGCCCATGCAGCCTTGGAACCCTGCGCTGCCCCCGTGCACCGTTGCGCCCATCACCGAGCCATTGCCGGCGATCGCCAGGTCGACTTTGACGTTTCCAGGTTTGCCGCCACTCTTTACCTCGGGGACCACGCATTTGCCGTAAAAACGATTGAGATTGCGGTTCATGACGGATGCCACCTGCCCGCCGGTGAGTCGGCCTTCTCCGCCACTTTGCGATGCGTCGCCGATTTCCAAGGCCTGGCTCATCGCGTCGTCATAGCTCGCGAACCCGCCGTTTCGCTTCACGGGAGCTGCGCCATGGCCACGCCTGCGCTTCTTCACGGGTCGGTCGGGAAGCAGCCCAGCCTCGCCAGTCGTGATCTTACCGAGCTTGAACAGATCATCGAGCTCGGTGGATTCCGCCTCGCGCACGTCGCTCGAACGGTAGAGTAGGAAGCCCCCGACCGAGATAACGACGAGACCCATGAGTGACGCTGCGATCAGCCATTTCATCGCCGAGGAGCGTTTCTCGGCTCGGTGCGCGTTTGCGCGGGCAGCGTGTTCGGCCGCAGCCGTGTCTTGGTGCTCGCGCTGCAAGATGAACTCACGGAACTCCGACCACTGGCGGAGCGGCTTGCGTTCGCCGGTGTCGATGTTGAACGTGATGTCGTCGCCACAGAACCCACCGACGTTGAGCCGTTCGATCAGCTCGCGAGCGTTGAAGGGGCCATGATCCATCTTGTCTTGTGCAACCATCCAGCGTTGCTTCGTATCGGCCGAGAGCTCGTTGATCAGGCTCCTCAGACCGCGCTTGGGCGGGGGTGGCGGTGCAAGAGGCGACTGCGGCGCTTCTCGGATTGTTGGGATCTCCATGTCCGCGGGGGGTAACACCGAGCCAAGGTCGATGTCCACGCTCATTGCGGCGTCCGCGGGTGGAGGCAGGGAGTTTGCCTGGGTCACGAAGGGCAGCAAGGCATCGCGAACCGCTGCCGGCGAAGCGAAGCGATCCTTGGGATCGGGTGCCAAACACTGGAACAATATTCCGTCTATTTCGGGAGGAATGTCGTCACGCACGTGCGAGGGGGCAACGAAGCCGGCGCCCGGTGAGCGCGTCGTCAAGAGCTCGTACAGGATGGCCCCGATCCCAAACACGTCGCTTCGTGGCGTCGCAGGATCGCCGGACTTCACCTCCGGCGCCAGGCAGGCATGGTCTGTGTCGCCGAAAGCGCGCGGACCCACAGCGTCCAGAAGCACCTGGCCCACCCCGAAGTCACGCACCTTGACTCGGCCGCCGCGAGTGACCCAAACGATGCTCGGACGAAGGGTTCCGTGCGGTCCTCTTTCCTGGGCATAGCTGAGCGCGCTGCACAGGTGCGCGACGACGTTGTAGATACCCCGCAGCGAGATCGGGTCGCCGTTGCGATCGCGCTCCTCGATGAAATCCGAAAGCCGGGCCCCATCGATCCACTCGCCCGCGATGAAGTGCTCGCCCCTGGGGGTCCGGCCCACGCCAAAGACCCGGGCGATGTTGCGGTGCGAAAGGGTCGCGGCGCTCCGGCATGCGTCTCGAAGGGCCGGAGCCGCTGCAGACGGAACCAGATCGGGTCGGATCACGCGGACGAGAATGGCTCGCTTGGTCTGCTGATCCTTAGCCGACCAGACGACCCCCTGCCGGTCCTCATCGATCTGATCGATGACCTCGAATCTTCCCCCAACCACGGCCCCCGAGTGTAACCCCGACCGCGCTGGCCTCGTCGACGCAATCCCCTCCGGCATCTATCGCAATCAAGATAGACGACGCACGGACAAGCCCCCAAATTTGGGGGGTCAGTCCCCTCTGGCCAGCTCGAGCTGGAGCTCCCGGTTTCCCAGCACCGCACCCGCCATGGACTCGATGACTTCCTGGGCGCGCTCCTCTGGAACGTCGACCAGGGAGTGCTTGTCGCGCACCCGTATGCGGCCGATTTCCTTGCGCTTCAGACCCGTCCGGTCGCGTAGGAGACGGCCCAGCTCGGACGCCTTGAGCGCGTCGCGCCGGCCCACGTTCACATACAACGTCGCCGTCGCCTCCTCCTCTTCGGGGGCTTGCTCCCGCGCGTTGCCATCGCTGTGGGCGTCGACGTGCTCCTTGCCGCGCCGTCGCCGCGCCGCGGCCACTTTATCGAGGTCCTCGGTCTCGGGGCCGAAGAAGGCCGTTAGTAGACCGGCCAACATGCGTTCTGCGTTCGCGTGGGTCATGAAGCGCCGCACCAGGGCAAGGTCGCGTTCGCTAGGCGCGTTCGGGTAGGCCGCGTCGATCATCGCAATGAGGTCGGCTTCTTGCCGGGTCCGTTGCTCGCCCTCGCTCGGCAGCGTTCGCTCCACGGGGAAGATCCGGTACTGCAGCCGGAGATAGTAGAGGATCCCGAGCTCCGTCGGGCCAACCAGGGTGATCGCGGTGCCGGTTCGTCCCGCGCGTCCGGTTCTTCCCGTTCGGTGCACGTATTGCTCGACGTTCGCCGGCAGCGAAAAGTTGATGACATGCGTGAGGTGAGACACGTCGATACCGCGCGCAGCGACGTCGGTTGCCACCAAGAACCGAATCTCTTCGCGGCGCACGCGTCCGAGCACTTCTTCGCGCTCGCGCTGGGGGCGATCGCCATTCAACCACTCGGCATTGAACCCCGCACGCTGCAGCGCAGCGGAGACCTCTTCGGTTTCGGCTTTCGTGTTACAGAAAATGAGCGCGCTCTCCGGGTCCTCGATCTCGAGGACGCTGATCAGGTTGGCCACACGCCCGACCCCGCTCACCATGTAGACGAAATGCTCGATCCCGAGCGCGCCCACGTGATCGCCCGAAAGTCCGAGAAACTGCGGATCGTGCATGTGCTTCTCGGCGACACGCTTGATAGCCCGGTCGACCGTCGCGGAAAACAGCAGGGTTTGGCGGTCCTTGGGGAGCTTTTCAATGATGGCGTTCAGCTCTTTGGCAAAGCCCATCGAGAGCATCTCATCCGCCTCGTCGAGCACCAGAACCCGCAATCGCGATGCGTCGATCGTCCCGCGCTTGAGGTGATCGAGCACGCGCCCCGGGGTTCCGCTGATGACGCGCGCGCCTTTTTCGAGGGCCTGGATCTGCCGCTCCATCGATGCGCCACCGTACACGGCGACCGTATCGATGCCGCGACGGGTGCCGAGCTTCTCGATTTCACGCGCGCTTTGAAGTGCGAGCTCTCTGGTGGGCGCGAGAATCAGCGCTTGCTCGTCTCCAGCGTCCGAGAGGAGCCTGTCGACGAGCGGAATGCCAAACGCGCCGGTCTTGCCGGTCCCCGTTCGGGATTGCACGATGATGTCGTGTCCCGCAATGGCGAGCGGATAGGAGTCGCGCTGCACCGGAGTCGGGGTCTCCCAACCCATCTCTGCGAGCGCTGCGAGCACATCCTCATGTAAGCCAAGATCTGCGAATGTCTGGGCGCCTTCCTCTTCGGGCGGCTCGGTCATGGAGTGGGCTCCGGGGTTTCGGGGAATGGGGTATTCGCTGCCGAGCCCAGCGCCGCACTGACGCGATGGGCCAGAGGCGCACCTTCACGCATATACCTCTGGAGGTCGAGCTCGACACGGTATCGATATCGATTGAGTAAGTGCACTTGGTCCTCGTCGCATCGTTTGGCCAGCGCATTGAGACGAAGATCCCACGACTTCAGGGCACTTCGGAGCGCAGTGGGGTCCGTTTCGTTGGTTTTCAGGTATGTGAGCCTGACTTCGTCCACCTCATGGCGGAGGAGTTGCAGGCCATCTTTGCAGTCGAGGTCAAACGAGTCGTCGCTCTGAGGCCAGAAAACCTGCGGGATCACCGAGGCGAACGCCACTATGACCAGGTAGCCGAGGGCAATCGAATAGATGCCGATTGCCAGCCGGCGGCCAAGTCTCGCTCGTTGTTCTTTCCGCGGCAAAAACGCTCCTCGTCCAACGCTGTTTCGTCGAAAGCGGCTTGGTTGTACAGAGCGGCTTGCACCGGGTCAAGACGGCGGCCGTTTTCGGCGTTTCTGCTTCTCGCGGCGGGTGCCCCACATGAAAAGGCCGAGACCCACGATGATGGTGAGCGCGACGACGCCGCCGCACAGCCCGTACCACAAAAAGGTGGTGAATCCGGTTCCCACGCGGTCAACACACGAGCTTGTACCCGACGCCGTAGACGGTCAGGATGTGCACCGGACGGTCTGGCTTCGGTTCGACCTTGCGCCGCAGCTTGACGATGAAGTTGTCGACCGTGCGATTGTTCGGACCGGCTTCGAGGCCCCAAATCTTTTCCAGGATCTCGTCCCGCGACACGGGCTCGCCCTCCCTCTCCCAGAGGAACTTCAACAACTCCACCTCGTAAAACGACAGATGCATCGTGTCGGAGCCTCGCGTCAATGTTTGTGACCCGGTCTCGACGTTGATGTCGCCAATACGAATCTCGGCCGAAGAAGGCCGTACCGGGCGTCCCGCGCGGCGAAAGAGCGCGCGGATGCGCGCGACCAGCTCACCGATCGAAAAAGGCTTGGTGACGTAATCGTCGGCGCCGGCTTCGAGCCCGCGGATCTTGTCCGCTTCCTGCCCCCGCGCGGTGAGCATCAGGATCGGCAAGATCGGGTCCGCTTGGCGAATCGTCTCGCAGACCTGATAGCCGTTGATGTCGGGTAGCATGAGGTCGAGGATCACGCAGTCGACGTCCTCAGAGGCCGCGAGATCGATCGCCTTTGCGCCCTTGGGCGTGTGAACGACCCGGTATCCTTCGAACCGCAAGCTGTCGGAGAGCCCGAGCGCGAGGGCCGGGTCGTCTTCGACGAGCAGAATTCCGCGTCCGTCTTCTGACATCGTCGCGAAGATAGCCGCAGTCTACCGGAGCGGCAAAGACGCCCCGGTCAGCCGGGGGCACTCCCCGTGGCGACGGGAATGGTGAAGCCGACGATGGCGCCGCCACCTGGGGCATTTTTGGCCCATGCCCGCCCTCCATGGGCCTGAGCGATGTGCTCGACCAGCGACAAACCGATGCCCGAGCCTCGCGTCGGACTGGCATGCGGCCCTCTGTAGAATCGCTCGAAGATGCGGCGAAGCGAGTCGCGCGGGATTCCAGGGCCGTGGTCACATACCGCAACGTCCATCGAAGCGCGTTTTGCCGTGAGCTTGAGCTCGATCGGTGTGTGTCCGCCGTACTTGACCGCGTTGTCGAGCAAGTTGATCACCGCGAGCGCGATCGCTTCCTGATCGATCAGCGCGGGCGGGAGGCTTTCGGGTCTCTCCAAATGAATCTCGACGCCGTCCTGCTCGCTGCGGTAACGGAACGCATCGAGGGCCCGCCCGACAGCATCTCCGAGGTCTCCGCGCTTCAGCCGATAGGATCCTTTGCCACCCTCCAGCGCCGAGAAGTCCAGCATGTTGTCGATCAGGGACGTGAGACGCTCGGACTCCCGACCAATGATATCGAGGTATTCGAGCCTACGCTCTTCGCTCGGCACTCGACCCGAGCGAAGCATGTCGGCAAACATCCGGACCACGGATAGAGGGGTCTTGAGCTCGTGCGACACGTTGGCCATGAGCTCGCTCTTGAGTTGATTGAGTCGCCGCTCTTTTTCTGCGGTGTAGAAGAAGAAAATCGTGCCGAGCAAGATAATCGCAAACGACATCAAAGGCAGAGTCACCTCTCCGCGCATGAGGGAGCGCCCCTGTGCTTGAAGGAGGGCCGCCTGACGCGGAGCCACCTGCAGGCGCCAATCGTAGAGAGTCGTCGGGAACCGGTGGTCGACCGTGTAAACGCCAGCCTCCGACAGATCGGGGCCAAAGACCACATGGTTGCTTTCGTCTACGATGTTGTAGAGCGGCGTGGTCCCGTCCGAAACGAACATCTTCGGGAAGACCTCATCGACTAAGTATTGCGTGTCGTGGACAGCGACGATGTAGGTAATGTGACCGTCGAAGGTTGTATAACCTTCGTACGACAAGAGGTAGCTCTTTCCATCGACCTGCTCGTGCACGTGTCGCAGGGTCTGCGGCTCCGGCGAGCCGAGATCGAGAGACTTCACGAGTCTTTGTCGAAAGACGCGAAGAAAAGCTCTTCGCGCCTTCTTGTCTTTCCGGCTCGCCCACTGGATCACATGGCCGTCCTGGTCGACGAGTAGGACCGAGCTGACGCTTGGGGTCTGGGTTTCCGCCTGAGGAAGCCACACCGTATCGAGGGTGCTCGAGTCGTTCGGGTTGACCAGGCGAAGAACCGTGCGGTCCGCGAGCACGATATACCGCTCGATTCGCTCGACCCGTTGTTGGGCCACCGACAGTAGCGACTGTGCGATCGTCTGTTCGCCCAGCTGGGTGTGCTCACGAGAAGAGCGAAACGTGTAGTACCCGAGGATTCCCGCGGCGATGAGGACCGCGGGAACCAGGATGAGATAGGCCGGGCGAAAGCCTCCCCCGTCCATTACTCGCGCTCGGCCCGCAACGGCCGGGTCATCAGGTCCCCGACGGCCTTCAGGGGCAGCTTGTCTTCGTAGAGCATTGCGTAGACCTCTCGAGTGATCGGCATGTCGACGTCGAGACGTTCGGAAAGTTCCTTCGCGCTCTTGGTGGTGCGTACACCCTCGGCAACCATCTGCATGCTTCCGAGAATGTCCTTGAGCGACTTGCCTTGTCCGATCTGCAGGCCTACGTTGCGGTTTCGCGAGAGGTCGCCCGTGCACGTGAGAACGAGGTCGCCCATGCCGCTCAGGCCTGCGAGCGTGAGTGGGTTTGCGCCTTTTGCAATTGCGAGGCGCGAGATCTCTGCAAGCCCGCGCGTGATCAGACCTGCTCGAGTGTTGTGTCCGAAGCCGAGGCCATCGGCGATGCCAGCCGCAATGGCCACGACATTCTTGAGCGCTCCGCCAAGCTCGACACCCACGACGTCGTCCGTGCTGTACACGCGGAAGCGGTCCGTCGTGAACGCCTTTTGCGCGATGGCCACGATGTCGGCGTCATGGCCCGCCACGGATACCGCCGTGGGAAGGCAAGCGGCGACTTCTTTCGCGAAGCTCGGGCCGCCCAAATATGCGAGCTGGCGGTGCTGGGATTCGGGGAGGACGTCTTCGAAGATCTCCGAAACCAGCATGAGGCTGCCGTTCTCGATGCCCTTGGTGGCGCTGACGATGGGAGCCGTCGCTCCGAATAGAGGAGCGGCGTCTTGGAGCACTTCCCTCAACCCATGGGTCGGCACCACCGAGACGATGAGGTCGGTGCCTTCGAGCGCGTAGTCGAGGTTGGATGTGCTCTCGAGCGTGTCGGGCAAGGGGAACCCGGGCAGGTAGGCCTGGTTCTCCCGATTATCCTGAATCGTGTCCGCCATGACCTTGCGGCAAGCCCAAAGCCGAGTCGGATGTCCCTGGTCGGCGAGCAGCTTAGCCAATGCAGTGCCCCACGAACCAGCACCGAGGACCGTAGTCTTGATGTCAGCCATGCCCATAGACTACCCCGTAAAGCGCTTTACGGGGAGGCCTGAACCGCCTCGGCCTCGCCCTTTTCGGGGCGCGGCTCACCGAGATCCAGCTCGAGGCGATCCGGGTCGAGCAGCGCGTTCGCCAGCACGGCGTCCATCTTGGACACCGGAATGAACTCGAGCGTCTCCCGAACTTCCTCAGGAACCTCGTCGAGGTCGGCGGTGTTGCGCTCGGGAAGGATGACGCGCTTGATCCCCGCGCGGTGCGCCGCGAGTACCTTCTCTTTGACGCCGCCGACTGGAAGCACGCGGCCACGCAACGTGATCTCACCCGTCATTGCGACGTCATGACGCACGTGAATGCCCGTCAGCAGCGATACGATGGCGGTCATCATGGTGACACCTGCGCTCGGCCCGTCCTTCGGCATCGCGCCGGCCGGGATGTGGATATGGATGTCGCTCGTCTCGAGGAAATCCTCGGGAATGCCAAACGCCTTCGCACGCGTGCGGACATAGCTCATCGCCGTTTGCGCGGACTCCTTCATGACATCACCTAGCTGGCCGGTGAGCTGGAGTTTGCCCGTGCCGTGCATCTTGGTGCACTCGATGAAGAGGATCTCGCCCCCCACGGACGTCCAGGCAAGGCCCGTTGCGACGCCCGTTTCTGCCGTGCGCTCTGCAACCTCTGAGCTGAAACGAGGCGCACCCAAGTAGGGCCGTAGCGACTCCTCGTTGGAGATGACCCACGGGCCCTCCTCACCTTCTGCGACCTTCACGGCAACGCCACGAATGACGCTTGCTATCTGACGTTCGAGGTTACGAACGCCGGCCTCGCGGGTGTAGTGATCGATGATAGATTCTATGGCCGCATCTTCGAGGGTGACCTGCTCAGGCTTGATGCCATGCTCATCGAGTTGCTTTGGCACCAAGTGCACTCGTGCGATGTCGGCCTTTTCGCGGCGTGTGTAGCTGGGAATCTCGATGATCTCCATGCGGTCTCGAAGCGGCGCGGGGATTGTATCGCCTACGTTGCCCGTGGCGATGAACATCACCTTCGACAGGTCGTACGGAACCTCGAGGTAGTGGTCGCTGAAGGTATCGTTCTGCTCAGGATCGAGAACCTCGAGCAGCGCTGCGGCCGGGTCGCCGCGGAAGTCGTGTCCGATCTTGTCGATCTCGTCGAACATGAAGACCGGGTTGATCGTGCCGGCCTTCTTCATCCCTTGGATGACCTGGCCGGGAAGGGCGCCGACATACGTGCGCCGGTGACCACGAATCGCGGCCTCGTCGTGGACTCCGCCCAGGCTGATGCGGTGGAACTTGCGTCCCAGCGCGCGCGCGACCGAACGGCCGAGCGACGTCTTACCGACACCGGGTGGCCCGATGAGACATAGAATCGGACCCTTCTTGTCGGTCTTGAGCTTGCGGACGGCTAGATACTCGACGATGCGTTTCTTGACCTTCTCGAGGCCGGTGTGATCCTCATCGAGCACCTTGCGGACCGCTGCGATGTCCATGTTGTCGATGGTCTGCTTCGTCCAGGGAATGTCCAGAATCCAGTCGATGTAGGTGCGAACGACGGTGTACTCTGCCGAGCCGACCTGCATCTGCCGCAGGCGTTTGAGCTGCTTATGTGCGACCTTGTTTGCCTCGCTTGGCAGGTTCGCCTTGGCGATGCGCTCATCGAGGATGTCCAGGTCGCCCTGGTCGCCTTCCTCCTCGCCCAGCTCTTCTTTGATGGCTTTGAGCTGCTGACGCAGGACGTACTCGCGTTGGTTCTTGCCCATCTCCTCCTTGATTTGGGAGTTGATGCGCTCCCGCATCTTGAGGATTTCGAGCTGACGCGTCAGCAGCCGAAGGACCTTGCGAATGCGTTCCTTCGGATCGAGGGTTTCGAGGAGCTGTGACTTCTCTTCGACTGGGGCGTCTAGGTTCGCAGCGACCAAGTCCGCCAGCTGACCGCGTTCCTGAATCGAGTCGATGAGCGAGCCCGCCTCGCGAGGGAGCTCCGGCATGAGTTGGATGACCTGCTTGGCGATGTCGCGCAGGCTCATTGCGAGCGCTTCGCTTTCCACGTCGTCGGCAGGCGGTTCGTGCAGACGGGACACCCGGGCGCGGACGTATGGTTCCGAAGCCACCACCTGCTCGAGGCGGATGCGTACTAGGCCCTGCAGAATGAGGCTGTAATTTCCCGAGCTGTGTTTGAGCGCTTTGAGGACGCGCGCCGCGACGCCAACCGGATAGAGGTCGTTGTGGCCCGGGTCGTCGGTTGCGGGGTCTCGCTGGGCGACGATCGCGATGATCGGCTGGTCGAGGTTCTCGATGTCCTCGACCAGGGCAACGGACTTTTCCCGGCCCACATCGAACGGCGCGACGGCCGCTGGGAACAACACCGCGTTGCGAATCGGTAGAACCGGAAGCTCGCTGCCGAACTCGATTTCGCCGGCCTCAGGGGGCGGGATCGATGTGATTGATTCCTCTTCGTCGCTCATGCTGCCGTTCTACTCCAAGTGGGTGAGAACCCAAGTTTTTCCAGTATGCTGGCGAACATAGTCACGCATGATTTGCCTGGCAAGGGCTTGCCGTCAGGTGCTCGGCCAGCCCATCGAGGCCACGTGGGTCGCCTGGTCGATTGAAGGCACGGGATCCCCGAATTAGGCTCGGCATAATGCGTCTCTCGGTGGTGGTCCCGTGTTTCAACGAGGCAGGCAATGTCGCGCACGTGGTCGCGCAGGCTACCGAGGTCGGGCGCCAGCTTGCCTCGGAGCTCGAGATCATCGTCGTGGACGATGGCAGCACGGATGACACGGCCCGGATCTTGGCGAGCCTGCGCGCTGCCGTCCCGGAGCTGCAGGTCGTGGTGCACCCGCAAAACCGCGGATATGGGGCGGCGGTCCGTTCGGGGCTCGATCGAGCGAGGATGGATTACATTTTTCTAACCGACGGCGATGGGCAGTTCGATTTGGGAGAGCTTCCCGCTGCCATCGAGCTGCTGGATACGCACGACGTAGTTGCCGGGTATCGGACCCGGCGTCAGGACGGTTGCTGGCGTCAGCTATGGGGCCGCGCCTGGACCACGCTCGTGAATCAGGCCTTCGGTCTACGGGTGCGGGACGCCAACTGCGCGTTCAAGCTCGTGCCGCAGAGCTTGTTGAGCTCGAGCGATCTCCGAAGCGAGGGTGCGCTCATCAGCGCCGAGCTCTTGTTCGAGGCGCAGCGGTCGGATCTCAGCGTGGGCCAGTGCGCCGTGAGCCACTACCCGCGGCAAGCCGGGCGCCAATCGGGTGCGTCGTTTCCAGTGATCGCGACGGCTTTCATAGAGCTCTTCATATGTCTTTCGAGGACGCGACTCCGCAGACAGTCCTCGGCTCCGCGGGGCGCCGCGCCCTAGAGCATAATGCTCTAGCAGCAAACTTGGTTTCGGCCCCGGCGTTTTGCTTCGTACATCTTGCCATCCGCGGCTTTGAACAGGTCAGAAGGGTCTTCATAGTGGGCCTGCCATTCGGCCACCCCTAGGCTCACTGTGATTTCGACCCGCGTACCTTCGAACTCGAAGCGCGTGTCCCGGATCAAGCGGTTGATCTTCCTGGCAAGCCCACCCGCGCCCTCGAGGCCCACTTCTGGCGTGATGAGCCCGAACTCCTCCCCACCAATTCGAGCCAGCACATCGTTGACCCGAAGCCTCCCCAATAGCACCGCGCCGAGCTGTCGCAGGATGGCGTCGCCGGCCAAGTGACCGAAGCGGTCGTTGACATTCTTGAAGTGATCGATGTCGAACACGAGCAGTGAGAATGTGCGCTTGTATCGTTTGGCGCGCGCTACCTCCCGGTCGAGCATTTCGTCGAAGTATCTCTTATTGTTAAGTTGCGTGAGGCCATCGGTCGTCATCAGCCGATAGATCTCTTCATGATACTCGACTTCCACATCATCGCCGACGATGAACTTCAAAATGGTCCGACCGACCTTGAGTTGGTCGCCATGGCGAAGGCGTCCGTCTCCTTCGACGAGGTCGTCGTTGACGTAGGTGCCGTTGGTCGAGCCGAGATCGCGGACGAGGAACTCGCCGTTTTCAAAGCGAATCCGACAATGATTGCGCGAGACGCTTTCCTGGTCGATCTGAATTTCGCATTTGGGCGAGCGTCCGATGATCAAGGGTTTCGTGGTGACGCGCACGCGGCGTCCCATCTCCTGTCCGTAGATGACTACGAGACAGCCGTTCGCGCTGCCGGGGCGCGGAGCACGAGCCTCTGCGACCTCGGTAAGGACGGTTTTACTGGCGCTCGTGGTCTGATCTTTGAACGGCACCCCTTCAATATACAGTGGGCTAGCGGCTGCGTTAAATCAGCGACAGGCGATTGCAGTCACAGCAGACGGATGAGTTTATTGACCAGTAGAAGAGGGGCCTCTAGCGTAGGCGCGTGCGCCACGTAATTTCTCACTCCTGGCTATGGGGTCTGGCAAGCCTCGTTCTGGTTCTTGGAACGCCATTGGCTTTGATGGCGAGCCCGCCTTCTGCGCAGCGGACGTCGACGAACGTCGCAAGGGTGGTGACACCCCCGTTTGCGGACATCGACGTCGCGCGAGCTGGGCTCGGCGATGAGGGATGGGCCGTTTCACGCCGTGACGGGACGCGCGCGGTGCTGACCCTCGATCGAGATCTCCAGTCGCATATTCGAAGCTTGTTCAGTCGCTACGATGTGCCCGTCGGCGGATTGGTTGCGATCGAGCCGAAGACCGGCCGTGTGCTTGCCTACGTCGGTTACGAAGCCGGCAAGGGCGACAGCCCTCGGGTGCTGACCGACCCTGAGGCTCCTGCCGCTTCCGTCTTCAAGATCTTTACCCTCTCGGCGTTGCTGGATTCAGGTGTAAAGAGCTCGACTTCGATTTGCTACGGGGGCGGCATGCGCGGTTTGGTGCAAGCCGATTTGATCGACAGCCTCAAGCGCGACCATTGGTGCGCGACGCTTGCCGACGCGCTCGGCTACTCGATCAACGCGGTCTTTGCCAAGCTGGCCGATCGGCACATCAGTCAGGCCCGCATGACGCAATACGTTTCGGCATTTGGATTTGGGCAGCGCTTGCCATTCGACCTGCCCGTGACGCCAAGTCCGGTGGATGTTCCGGACAGCCGGTTGGAGCGAGCGCGCATGGCCGCTGGCTTCTGGCACAGCCAACTCTCGCCGCTGCACGCCGCGCTACTGGCCTCGACCATCGCGAATGACGGCCAGATGCCCTATGCAGCCATCGTCGAGCGCATCGAAAGCCGCAGTGGCAAGGTTCTTTATGAGCATACGCCACGGGCGTTCCGTCAGGTGCTGCCGCGGCACACCGCGCAGCTAGAGGGTGAGATGATGACCCGCACCGTCAGCCGCGGAACGGCAAAGAAGGCGTTCTGGGATTCGAAGGGGCGGCCGTTCCTGCCCGGCATTCGCATCGCTGGCAAGACAGGCACCCTCAGCCGGTATAATCCGCATCGAACCTACAACTGGTGGGTGGGCTTCGCACCGGTCGACGATCCGAAGATCGCGATCGCCGCGCTCGTGGTGAACGATCCAAAGTGGCGGATCAAGGCGAGTTACGTCGCGCGTGAGGCGCTGCGGGAGTATCTGAGGCGCTGACCGCGACTGGGACGGTGGCAGTGGCAGTCCCAGCGGCAGCGGCAGTCGCAGCGGCAGTGGCAGTCGCAGCGGCAGTGGCAGTCGCAGCGGCAGCGGCAGTCCCAGCGGCAGGGATAGCGTCAGTGGCCGTGCCAGGGATCGTGTTGGTGACCGTGTCAG